>Ga0209702_10001019_pt1 | contig 56795 bp, 57 predicted proteins | sample FRY01_FD_187210 | JGI IMG/M metagenome (GOLD analysis project Ga0209702, IMG submission 187210) | Freshwater microbial communities from Lake Fryxell liftoff mats and glacier meltwater in Antarctica - FRY-01 (SPAdes) (version 2) | ecosystem: Environmental > Aquatic > Freshwater > Ice > Glacier...
AATCCCTTCGTAGCGCCGTGACAAATCGAAAAAACCAAGCTGGCTCATGACATGCTCCCTGTCGATGCCTCACATTATCTGAATCAGAGTTACGTCGCAGAGGAAAGGGGTATTTTTAGAGGTGGCCGTAAGTCTCGATGAAACGCGGTCGACTTGCGTGCTGATGCATTGAGATTGTTCATTTGTGCAGCCGAGAATCGCTCCAATGAGCATATCTAGGCAGTCGTCGAGATTCGCCCAGGCCATGCAAAGATGGCCCACTTTCTGGTAGATTTCGAGTTTATGTTCTACGGGGGTCGTCATGACTGATACCGATCAAAAAGAAGACGAAGTGTTAAAGCGAATGCTTAAGTCGCCACCGACGCAGCATAAGTCGCTTGACGATAAGCGAAAAAGCCGGTCAACGAAAGGCAATGAGCCAAGGCGCAAAACGACTTGAGAAAATGCGGAACAATCCGCAGGATTGGCGGATTGGCGATGTTCAAACAGTCTGTCGGGCTTTTCATATAAGTTGTGCAGAACCTAAGGGAACCTCGCATTTTACCGTTTCCGATCCAACGCAGATTGAGATTTTAACGGTAGTTTCAAAGAGGCCAATTAAGGCATTATACATTAAAAAGCTTGTAGCATTCATAGATGCAGTCCAAATTGCACGGACCAAGCAGGAAAAGACAGAGTCTCGGGGCGATGCCAGAAGGCCATCCCGACCGAAGCCGCAAAGGAGCCGAAAGCCATGGCGACCGAAGATTACGAAGTAGTGATCGGCCACCTCTCAGAGGAGGATGGTGGCGGCTATGTTGCGACTGTTTCTGAACTTCCCGGCTGCATGTCTGATGGCGACACGCAGGAGGAGGCTCTTGCTAACGTCCGTGATGCGATTGCATCTTGGGTAGCTACAGCTGCGGAATTGGGCCGGAATATTCCAGCCCCTAAGCGCGTTTACGCTTAGACCCAATCCTGCGGGCAGGCTTCACCTTCTCAGGCGGAGACTGCGTTAGTCCGCCGATAGGTCAGGCGCTTGCCGACAGCGCCTAGAAGGCTTTCGTCGGAACGCTCGAAGTCGTTCAATTTGCGGGTATTGTAACGGAAGTCGAACTCTACGGAATAGCGGCGAAGATGCGCTTCGCTGACATGGTGATAAACGCCGATAATGCCGCGCTTGAAGATGGAGAAGAAGTTTTCGATGGTGTTGGTGTGAAACACACCGGCGCGGACATATTCGCCGCGTGAATGGGCGACCACACCGTGGCCGACATATTCCTTGCCGACTGTTTTGTAACCAGCGTGTTCGTCAGTCATGAGCCAGCTACCGCGATCTGCGTTGGTAACAAGGATGGTGCGAAGGGTTTTGCCGGTAACTTTGGCAACGTGGAAAGAGCGAACTCGGCCACCACGTTCCACTAGGGCGACAATAGGCTGCTTGCCTTTGCCGCCGTGGGCACGTTCAGCGCGCTTACTGGCGTGCTTGTTCGTTTCTTTACCGCCGACATAAGTTTCGTCGGCTTCTACGGTTACACCAAGGCCGCCCATTGGCCCCGAGTGAGTATTTTTCATGGCTTCGCGGATGCGGTGCATCATGAACCAAGCAGTTTTGTAGGTAACACCAAGCATACGGCCCATTTGATGGCCGCTGATGCCCTTCTTTGAGGCGCACAGCAGATGATTGGCCAAAAGCCACTTGTTAAGAGGAACCTTTGAACGCTCAAACACGGTGCCAACTGTGACGGTATATTGCTTACGGCAATCGTTGCACTGGATAACACCCTTGCGAACGGTGCCGCCGGGATGGGCCTTGGTAGGCTTACGCTTAACCGGTGGAAGCCGTTTCGCATCGAGTGAACCACAGTGAGGGCAATTCGGCCCCTCTGGCCAATGAAGCGTCTCTAGGTGCTCACGTGCTGCATCTTCGCTTTGGAAGCGGGGGGCAAAAATATCGACTGCGTTTTCCATGCATTATGGATACGCAATAATCTGTGCTTTGTCAAGTATACTATTGCCCCGATAATTCCCGTCCCGGTGCCGAAGCCAGCATGCGGGAGCGAACATCCTCGCTGCAAACAAGCGGACGATCAGCAACCTCTGGCTGCGAAGTAGCATCAGATCTAGTTTTCATCTTAGCTTGATCGCGCCAACGTAAGCCGAATTAGAACCTTCTCAACGCATTTCACCGCCTTAAGATTGACGGAGCACCCTTTGGCGATAGTGTGCGCTCCCTATAGGGGCATTATATGACAGTAGTGACGAAGACCATGCCAGCCACGCTGGCGCCAACTTGGCTTGATCAACTGCTGGCGGGCCTGTCCGCACTGATGTTGGCCTTTGTTATGATCGCATTGTTTCGCGGAATGGAAGAATGGGCCCGGCTTCCCGCCAATATCTGGTTCCATTTGGTTACCATTATCATCGCGCTTGCTTTGACGCTGATCATGCTGCTGCGGTTACGCGGTGACCGTCTGCACCGGCTGCTGGGATATGTCTGGTTGGTCAGCATGGTGTCGACTGCGCTGGTGTCTTTCACCATGCGCTATATCAATCAGGGAACTTTCAGCTTTATTCACATCCTGTCAGTTCTGACGTTATACGTAAGCTATAAGCTGGTGAGAAATGCTCGCGCCCACGATCCCATCGGTCACCGCCGCGAAGTGCGCGGTATTGTGATGGGTGCGTTGATGATCGCGGGCTTTTTTACGTTCCAGTTCGACCGGCTGATGGGCCGCTGGTTGATGGCCCTGCCGGTATTTAGCTGACGATTTTTGGCCACTGGGAAACCGGCACCATTTGGGCTAACATTCGATTTAATTGTCCTGCGCAATAGTGACAGCAGGTGAGGGGATACTTCATGGATAGCAACCCGGGCGCGGGCAAGGAAACGGGCCGGTCCCGCAAGACCGGCCCGCTTTCGCGCATTGTGCGCCGAATTATCCTGTGGCTGTACCGGTTGAAAGGCTGGAAGCTCGACTGCCACCTTCCCGACATCCCCAAATATGTCATTGCCGGTGCGCCGCATTCGTCGAATTGGGACTTCGTTTTCTTTGTCGGCGCGACCGCAGAGGAAGGCATCCAGCCCAATTTCATGGGCAAGAACACCCTGTTCAAATGGCCGATGACCAATTTCATGCTGGATATGGGCGGTATCCCGATCGACCGTTCGAAAAGCGCGAATTACGTCGAGCAGATCGCTGATGAATTCGCCGCACGAGACGAATTGGCTCTGGTGATCGCAGCGGAGGGCACCCGGTCCAGCAATGGCGAATGGCGATCGGGATTCTATCATATCGCGATGGCTGCGCGGGTTCCGATTGTTCCGGCGTGGGTATGCAACGAGCGGATGATTCTCGGCTTTGGCCCGCCGATTATGCCAACCGGAGATTATCCGGCTGACCTTGCGAAAATCGCTGCCTATATGCGGTCAAAACTGCCTGACTATGACCGATACAAGGTGCTGGAAGCACAGGCCATCAGGCTACAGGATACGCAGAATGATTGACGCGCTGCTGGCGAATGCGGGCATATTGCTCGCGCTCGTCCTGCTGTTTTGGCTGGTCTCGGTACAGCTGGGCGATGTGTCTTTCATCGATGTTTCTGGGGCGCTGGTATGGGCGTGATGGCGATCACCAGCTTTGCACAAACACCAAAGCCCGGAGATCTGGCACTGGTGCTGCTGATCATGACCACCGTGTGGGGCTTTCGGCTCGGTTTACATCTGTTCCTGCGCTGGCGGCAGGATGGGGAAGATGCCCGATACGAAAAAATGTTGCGCAGGGACCGTGAAAAGGGCCGGTTTGCAATCGCGGCGCTAACCAAAGTGTTTCTGGGGCAGGCAGTGCTGCTGTTCATCACCTGTTTGCCGGCACAATTGGGCATTCTTTCGGGCGCATATGAAAAGCCCATGACCGGGCTTGCATGGATTGGTCTTGCGGTGTTTGCGGTCGGCATTTTCTTTGAAGTGGTGGGCGATTGGCAACTTAAGCGTTTCAAGGCAGGAACGGCTAACGTGGGCGAGGTGATGGATAAGGGCCTCTGGCGCTATACCCGGCACCCCAACTATTTTGGCGACGCCTGCGTTTGGTGGGGTATCTGGCTGGCGGCGGCCTCGCTGGGACTGGATGTCGCATTGTGGAGCGTGGCAGGCCCGATTTTCCTGACTTTCACCCTGACCAAGTGGTCCGGTGCGCCGCTGCTCGAAGGCGGGATGAAAAAACGCCGCCCGAAATATGCTGAATATATTGAACGGACATCTGGCTTCATTCCGATGCCGCCTAAGAAAAAAACCGGCTAAAACGGCTAATCGCGGCGTAGTTGGTCGAAAGGCCCTTTAAGGCGCGGCGGGCATGTTCTAAATGATGGCTAATCGAAACGGGCAGGATCAATGGCCACACACAACGGCGGCGATAGTAACTTCGAAAGCGAACAGGCCCGTTTGGTAGGCTTGGCCATGCAGCTGATTGAACGGCGCGGGACCGAAGTGACCAGGGCGATTCTGGCCGCTGATACACAAATGGCGCGTGCGCGGATTGATCGGTTCTTTCCCGAAGAATCCGACCTGTTCGATGCCATCGTCGAACGCTGGTTTCAGCCTTTGGTGGCAATTATGGAAGATGTGCTGGTCAGCAATCTTCCGCCCAATCGCAAGATGTATGAATTTATCGCACGGCGCTTCGTCCATCAGCGGGATCTCTATCACGCCAATGCCGCCAGCTTCGCGCTTTACTGCGAGCTTGGCCGCTCCAGGATGGAGGAGATCCGCAGCTATGTCGATCTGGCCGATCACTATCTGGCGGAGCTCATCGCGCAGGCGCAGGCGGAAGATTACTTTCCCGGACTGACCATCGATCAAACTCTGTCGCTGATCAATCAGATGGTTGTCGGATACACCCAGCCGGATGTGATGATGATGATAGGCGAGCGGCTGAGCGAACAAAAGCTCGCCCGAATTATCGACACATTGTTCGCTGGATTATCGGCGGAAGATGGCGGCGCAGCGGGTGTCTCAGGTTTGCGGATCGCCTGATCCGGCCTACTTGATTTCGATTATCCGTCCCGCCTCAGGCAAATCGCGGGCTGGAACGGCCCGCAGATATTCCTCCATCGCGTCCAGATCGACCGGGCCGATAATGGCATCGGTCCCTTCGTCGAAGATGCTGAAACCATCGCCGCCACTGGCCAGAAAACTGTTCATCGTTACGCGGTAGGTCGCAGCCGGATCGATCGGCTGACCGTCCAGCATCGCGGCTACAATCTTCTCTCCCAGTGGACGGGTGGGATCATACTGCACCGCAAATCCGTTCGATACTGACAGCAAGGATATTCGCCCATCGGCCGCGAATTGCTGCTCTAACAGCGCCAACACCTGGGCGCCGGCGAAGCTCTTGGTCACCAACGTATTACCGAAGGGTTGAACGGAATAAATATCGCCGTAGGTGATTGATCCGTCAGGCACGGCCACCAGCGAAGCGCGAATGCCGCCGGAGTTCATCATTGCGATTTGCGCACCTGCTGAACGGGTCCCTTCCAATTGCGCATCGGCGATCAGGCTGCCGAGCGGGCTGTCTCCGCCGCGCCTCTCAGCGCTGGCGGAGATTTTACCAACGGGCCGGCTGGATTCTGACTTGGCCGCAGCTGCGTAGCGCGCGACATATGCGGCAATTTCTGCGTCAGCCGATACCAGCGGGAACGCGGCATTTGCAGGCAATTGCGCGCCCGCGTCATCGAATCGCGGGCTTTGGACCGGCACATTATCGGCCCCGCGCGCAATCACTTTGCCCAAGGCGGGATCGATGGTCAGGGTGATGTCTGTCAGCATCGCACCGGCCGATCCGGCACTGGTAACCAACATGGAATGCCGCGGATCAACCTGCGAATAATCGCAGATATAGGCCTGATGGGTGTGGCCGGAAATGACCAGATCGACCTGCGGATCCAGGCGGTCCAAAATTTCCATCAAGCTGCCCGACAAAGCTCCGCAGGTCTGGTCATTATAGCCGCCATCATTGTTCAAACCCTGATGAATGGCGACCACGACCGCATCAACGCCCTGCGCCTTTAACTGCGGGATCAATGCGTTGATTGCGTCCGCCTCGTCGCTGAAGGTCAGACCGGCTATGCCGCTGGGGGTTACAATCCCAGGCGTATCCTCCAGCGTCAGACCGATCACCCCGATCGCCACTTCGCCCGGGCCGCTGCCGAACCGCTGAATGCCGAATGGCGGGAACAGCGTCGCGCCGTCCTCTTTGGTGACATTGGCGGCCAGAAAGCCGAATTCTGCGCCAGTAAACTGTTCGACCCGGCATGGATCACGCAAGGTGTATTTCTCGCATCCGCCGTCCTGCATCCGCAGTAACTCCTGCGCGCCGCGGTCAAATTCATGATTGCCCACAGCGTTGAAAGTCAGGCCGATCCGGTTCATTGCGCCGATGGTCGGCTCGTCCAGAAATAACGAGGAAACCAGCGGGCTGGCGCTGATCAGATCGCCGGCGGAAATGACCAAACTATGTTCCGATTTGGCGCGGCGCTGATTGATTGCGGTCGCCAGATAGGCTGCCCCGCCAACGGGCACGTATTCCTCGCTGCCATCGGGCATGGTCAGCTTTGACGCGCTGCGCAGGGGTTCCAGATTGCCGTGAAAATCGTTGATCCCGATAATCCGTACAGTGACGGGTTCGGGGCTGCTGGCCGGGGCGATTTCAGGAATTGTCGCGCAAGCGGACAAGGTTAGGGCAGCAGCAGCTGAAATAAGAATTCTGGATATCATGGGAAACAGGCTTAGCGCTGGAAATCCGTAGTGGAAAGGCGGATGCGATGCGCCGTTCCATTTCGCGTAAAAGCGGCTAGGCTCCGCATGACCACGAAGCCTTTGGAGGGGCAACCTTAGATGCCGGAAAACCAACCACGTACTTGCCTGATCGTGGGCGCAGGGATCGGCCTCGGGTCAGGGCTCGCCCGTGCCTTTGCAGCGGAGGGGCTGACCGTGTGTCTTGCGCGGCGTTCGCGCAATCTGGCTGAGCTGGAGCAATTGGCGAAGGAAATTGGTGACGCAGGCGGCATGGCTCATGCGTTCGGCGTCGATGCGCGGGACGAGGACGAAGTCACCGCGCTGGTGAACCGAATTGAAGCCGAGATTGGTCCGCTGGAAGTGGTGATCTTCAACGTTGGCGGCAACGTTCGCTTCTCCATCCGGGACACTACGGCCAGGGTTTTTCGCAAGACCTGGGAATTGGCCGCATTCGGCGGTTTCCTGACTGGCCGTGAAGCGGCGCGGGTGATGGTTCCGCGCGGGCGCGGCACGATTATTTTCACCGGGGCGACCGCTTCCATCCGTGGCAGCAAAGGGTTCGCCGCTTTCGCGAGCGCGAAGCACGCGCTTCGGGCGCTGGCGCAAAGCATGGCGCGGGAGCTTGGGCCTGAGGGCGTGCATGTCGCGCATGTGGTCGTGGACGGACTGATTGATGGAAAATTTGCCCGCGAGAATTTTTCCGACGCGCAGGACCGGCTTGATCGCGACGAGATATTGAGCCCAGACGACATCGCGCAGACTTACGTAAATCTGTGGCAACAGCCGCGATCAACATGGACGCACGAACTGGATCTGCGGCCCTGGACGGAGACTTTCTGAAATGCCCAAAACCGTCGAAATGCTATTCGATTTTGTTAGCCCCAATGCCTATCTGGCCTATTATCCGCTGAAAGATCTCGCCGCGCGGCAAGGCGCTGAAATCGTCATCACACCGATATTTCTGGGCGGGATGCACAAATTGTCCGGCAACGCGCCGCCCTTCATTCGCGATGCCGATGTGAAGGGCAAGAATACCTACGCGATGCTGGAAATGCAGCGCTTCATTGCTAAGTACGGCTTCGACAAATTCACTATGAACCCGCAATTCCCGTTCAATTCGATCATGCTCCAACGTCTGTTGTTGGCTGCGAAAGAGGAAGGGCGCGAGATCGAATTTATCGACTTCCTGCTGCCTCATGTGTGGGAACAGGGAGCCAATATGACCGACCCCGAAACGGTGATGGAGCTGCTGACAGAATCGCCATTTGACGGCGCAGCGATGGCCGAACGCATCCAATCGCCTGAGCTCAAACAGCAGCTGGTCGACAACACCGCCAATGCCGTGGAGCGCGGCGCATTCGGCATTCCGACCTTCTTTGTCGGAGGGGAAATGTTCTTCGGCAAAGACCGGCTGACGCAGGTTGAGGAAGAACTGGCAGGTTAGCCCGTTAAGCGGCCTAAATCTCCTGCGCCGCCGCCCACCCGCTGGCCCACGCCCATTGGAAATTATATCCGCCGAGCCAGCCGGTGACGTCCACTGCCTCGCCAATCGCGAACAGGCCGGGGACCCGTTTTGCTTCCATTGTCTTGGAGGATAATTCAGCGGTGCTGATGCCGCCAGACGTGACTTCGGCCTTGGCCAGCCCTTCGGAGCCATTGGGGCAGAACGGCCATCTGGCGAGTTTGGCCTCGGCGGCGTCGAGTACTTTGTCAGACAGGTTTTGCAGGTCGCCCTCATGTCCAAGCCGATCAGCCAAGGTTGAAGCGAGCCGGTCTGACAGCGCATCTTTCAGCAGGCCGCGGATGGAGCTGCGCGGAGCCGTGCGTTTGGTTTCGCGTAGCCATCCGCTCGGCTTGCCAGGCAGGAAATTGATCTCCACCAGATCACCGGGCCGCCAATAGGATGATATCTGCAGGATCGCCGGGCCGGACAATCCGCGGTGGGTAAACAGCGCCGCTTCGTGAAAGCGGGTCTTGCCGCAGATTGCATCGACCGGAGCGGACACGCCGGACAGATCGCGGAACAGAACGTCATCCCCGCCCAATGTCAACGGCACCAAGGCCGGGCGAGGTTCAACCACTTTCAACCCGAATTGCCGGGCCAGATCATAGGCGAAACCGGTCGCGCCCATCTTGGGGATCGAAGGCCCACCTGTGGCGATAACCAGCGACTTTGCGGTCAAAACCTTGCCATTGCTGGTGACGGAATAGACCCCGTCCGCATGGCTGACCGCGGTCACATCCTGATCGCGTAAAACGTCTGCGGCGCCTTTCGCGCATTCTTCCAGCAGCATCGCGACGATCTGATTGGAGGAGCCATCGCAGAACAATTGGCCCAGCGTCTTTTCGTGCCAGGCGATGCCATATGCATCCACCAGCGCAATGAAATCCTGCGCAGTGTAGCGGCTCAGTGCTGATTTGGCGAAATGCGGATTGGCTGAAAGGTAGCGACCGGGCGCGGTATGGAGATTGGTGAAATTGCATCGGCCGCCTCCGGAAATCAGAATCTTCTTGCCTGGTTGGTCGGCCTTCTCCAGCACCGCCACGCGCCGCCCGCGCCGGCCGGCAATAGCCGCGCACATCAGCCCAGCCGCGCCGCCGCCGAGGATAATACTGTCATAAATCTCGTTCATGCCGCGCGGTTAGAGGTTCACCGCCAGCTTGTCACGCGGCCACCTCGACTAACCGCCTCGTTCTTACCGCGCCATCCACTCATCAAGCTTTGACCATCGGCGGCGCCCCGACTCATTTTTCACGGCTATCGCGATTGCTTTGCGTTGCCCCACCAGAATCACCAACTTCTTCCCCCGGGTGAGACCGGTGTAGAGTAGGTTACGCTGCAACATGGCGTAGTGCTGGGTCATCACCGGGATGACGACTGCCGGGTATTCCGACCCCTGGCTCTTGTGGATCGTTGCGGCATAGGCCGGGACAAGGGTGTCGAGTTCCCCGAACAGGTAGCTGACCTCCCGGCCATCAAAATCGACAGTCAGTTCGCCTTCGACGGTATCCACCGCCTGAATGTAACCGATGTCGCCGTTGAACACGTCCTTGTCGTAGTCGTTCTCGGTCTGCATCACCTTGTCGCCGGGGGCGAAGGTCCAACCAAATCGCTCAACCTTGGTCGCCGGGTTGGGGTTCAAAGCGACCTGAAGCTCGATGTTCAGGGACCGCACACCAACACCGCCGCGGTTCATCGGGCATAGGACCTGAATATCGCGGATCGGATCGAGCCCAAACTTGCGCGGAATATGCTTGCCGACGAGATTGATTATCCGCGGCACGGCATCTTCGGGATCGTCTGCGGGTATGAAGTAGAAGTCGGTTTCGCCCTCAACCTTGCCCAGATCAGGGATCCGCCCCTGGTTGATCTGGTGCGCGGTGGTGATGATCCGGCTTGCCGCGGCCTGCCTGAAAACTTCGGTCAGCCGCACAACAGGCACGGTTCCAGAGCCAATGATGTCAGCCAGCACCTGGCCCGGCCCGACCGATGGGAGCTGGTCGATGTCACCAACAATTAGCAGCGCGGCGCTGTCAGGTATGGCATTGACCAGTGACTGCATCAGCATGACATCGACCATCGAGCTTTCGTCGATTACCAACAGATCACATTCGAGCGGGTTCTCCTGTCCCCGTTTGAACCCAAAAGCCTTGGGATCAAATTCCAGCAGGCGATGTATGGTCTTGGCCTCCATACCAGTGGCTTCGGTCATCCGCTTGGCGGCGCGGCCTATGGGCGCACACAGGAGTAACTGAACCTCCTTGGCCGCGAGGATCCGCAGGATGGCGTTGACGATGGTAGTCTTGCCGACACCCGGCCCGCCGGTGATCACCGTCATCTTGGAGCGCAGGGCAAGGGCGATGGCTTCCCGCTGACTGGGGGCAAGCGTCAGCCCCGTGCGCTTTTCAATCCACGGCAGGGCTTTGTCAGGATTTATTGCGGGCCACGGCAAAGCTCCTGTCAGCAGGGTTTTCAGCCGCTCTGCGATCTTTTTTTCGGCATGATAAAGGCTGCCGAGGAAGATGCATTCCCTCTCGTCCACTGTGTCGGCAATGACTATGCCGCCCGCCACCTCCAATTCGAGCGCGGTGGTGATCAAGGCACGATCAACTTCCAGCAACTTTTCAGCGAGGTCTTTCAATTCAGCGACAGGCAAGCCGCAATGCCCCTGGCCCATGGCCTCTGTGAGCGCAAAGGAAATCCCGGCGCAGATCCGCACCATGGCGGTTTTCTCAATGCCCAGCTTCTCAGCGATGGTGTCGGCAGTCCGAAAGCCAATGCCGCGGATATCACGCGCCAGCCGGTAAGGGTTGTCGCTCATGATCTGAACGGCATCCACCCCATAGGTCTTGAAGATCCGCACGGCGCGGGCCGTGCCGACGGTATGGCTGTGCAGGAACACCATAATTTCGCGGATTACCTTCTGATCCGCCCAGGCAGAAGTGATCTTCGCCGCGCGCATGGGGCCGATGCCCGTCACTTCCCTAAGCCGTTCGGGATTGGCCTCGATGACGTCAAACACGTCCTTGCCGAACATCTGGACGAGCCGCTTGGCATAGCGCGACGGTATCTGGCGGAGGCTTCATCAACCTGCCCTTTGAAAAGCAAGCTGAATTACTGTGCCTTCCGGTGGACGTTATTTTTAAGGCCAAGGCTCCCAACAAACGCGGGGGCTGGTTGCTGCTCTCTGGCGCTGAAGGAAGCATCGAAGAGGTTGCCCTTGAGGAACTTCTAAAGCCAGATAAAGTAGGCTTTAATGCGGAGGGTGACTACCTCTCCATCATCTTCTCGATGACTGTCCAAGTTGCGAGATCAATGTTCAAAAAAGACTTCGACCTAAATCAAGCTGCCAGCCGTAGCCTCCAAACAGAACGCCACCATGAGCAAATGTTGGAGGCCTTGGGATTTTTACTGAACAACTTAGAAATGCTCATTGAGGCTCTATGGCAGAAGCTTGGACGCGGATTTGCGGGCCGATCAAACATGACCCGAGAAAGTCTATCTCAGTTCATAGTTCATACCGGGACCGACTTTCTGTCCGGCATTTTGACCCATTACATCATCCATCGCCTTGGTGGCGCTGGCCATCCCGACCTGACTATCATTGGGCCTGGTGGTATTCGATTTGTCGAAGTCAAAGGGCAAGATAGGTTGCGAGGTTCGCAGGCGATCTGGAGCAAAAATGTTGCACGTCCGCTGGGTTTAAACGTCACCATAGCGCAAGTAAGGGCACACAAGTAGCTGAGCTCTCTCCACCTATCATAGGTGCAATCGGCAAGTTTGTGTCACAGAAGCCTGCCCCAGTGGGAAGGTAAGCGCCGGGTTTGCATTGCCACCCAACCTTGGACCAAGCGGGTCTGGAGTCTTCCGCCTTTCCCGGATCCGATAGGTTGGTTTCTTCGGCTGGGGTTGCCAATATGATCGGGGGGATATTCCCGATGACACTATGCGGTCGCACTTCGTTGTAGGCTCTAGGCAGGACCTCCAGCTTTTCGCAAAGTATTGGTTGTAAGTTCGCAGACTATTGGGTGTAACTTCGCAAAGTTTTGGTAATCCCTACAGTTGCGTCAGGTATCCAGATTGGCAACGTTCAGCGCATTATCCTGAATGAATTCGCGGCGCGGTTCGACTACATCGCCCATCAGGCGGGTGAATATTTCGTCGGTCACGTCGGCATCTTCGACCTTCACTTGCAACAGGGCGCGATTATCCGGATCCAGCGTGGTTTCCCACAATTGATCGGCATTCATCTCGCCCAGTCCCTTGTAACGGGCAATCGCCAGGCCCTTGCGCCCCGCCGCCAGCACGGCGTCGAGCAATTGCGTTGGACGGGTGATCGATTCGTCATTGGAAATGACCGGTGCTTCATCATCGCTATCGCCGTCTGTGTCGGCTTCCTGCGCATCGGCCACCGAAGTTTTGACCAGCCGCGATGGATTCTCGTACACTTCGGCCTGTTCTGATGCGAGCTTGTGCATCTTGCGCGCTTCCGCGCTGATCAGGAATGCTGCCTCGATATCATGCACATCGGTCACGCCGCGCCAAACTCGGTTGAACCGGACCGCCCCATCGTCCTTCAAGGACGCCGACCATTTGGCTTCGGAATCGCCCAATTGCAGACGCCGTGCGGCATTGGTCAGCGATGCTTCGCGGCCTGCTCGGTCAAGGTCGGGGTTGAGCACCCCGGCCAGCGCCATCGCTTCGATCAGGGCTGGATCATATTTGCGCGGCACGAAGGCCATCAGGTTGCGGATCCGCAAAGCGTGATCGACCAGACTGGACAAATCCGCCCCGCCGCGCGCACCGCTTGTGCTTTCCAGCATGCGGCCTTGTAAGCCGCCTTCGGCCAGATAGCGGTCGAGCGCAGGCTGATCCTTCAAATATACTTCGCTGCGGCCCTTGTTGACCTTGAACAGCGGCGGCTGAGCGATGAACAAGTGCCCTGCACGGATGATGTCGGGCATCTGGCGGTGAAAGAATGTCAGCAACAAGGTACGGATATGCGCGCCATCGACATCGGCGTCAGTCATGATGATGACTTTGTGATAGCGCAATTTTTCGAGATTAAATTCATCGCGGATGCCGGTGCCCATCGCCTGGATTAGCGTGCCGACTTCTTTTGACGAAATGATCCGGTCAAACCGGGCGCGTTCCACATTCAGGATTTTGCCCTTCAACGGCAGGATCGCCTGATAATGGCGGTCACGCCCCTGTTTCGCGCTGCCGCCAGCGGAATCGCCCTCGACCAGAAACAGTTCTGATTTCGCCGGATCGCGTTCCTGACAATCGGCCAACTTGCCGGGCAGTGACGCAATATCCATCGCGCCCTTGCGGCGGGTCAATTCGCGCGCTTTCTTCGCGGCTTCGCGGGCGGCGGCGGCATCGATGATTTTCTGGACAATGGTTTTGGCGTGGGCGGGGTTTTCCTCCAGCCAATCGCTCATCTTGTCGGCCATCAAGCTTTCCAGCGGCTGGCGTACTTCTGAGGAAACCAGCTTGTCCTTTGTCTGCGAGCTGAATTTTGGATCAGGCAGCTTGACTGAAACAATCGCGGTCAGCCCTTCGCGCATGTCTTCGCCGGCAAGAGAAACCTTCTCTTTCTTCAGCGCGCCCGAACGGTCGGCATAGCCATTCAATGTCCGGGTCAACGCGGCGCGGAATGCAGCAAGGTGCGTCCCGCCATCGCGCTGCGGGATGTTGTTGGTGAAACACAGCACGTTTTCGTAATAGCTGTCGTTCCATTCCAGCGCGACTTCGATCCCGATGGAGTCCCGCTCCGCCGAAATCGCAATCGGTTCGGGGATCATTGCGACCTTATTGCGGTCGAGATATTTCACAAAAGCGCCAATTCCGCCTTCGTAATAAAGATCGTGTTCGGCAACTTCCTCGCCGCGCTTGTCACGCAATTTGATGTGGACCCCGGAATTCAGGAAAGCGAGCTCGCGGTAGCGATGTTCCAGCTTCTCGAAATCGAACTCGAGCACGTTTTTGAATGTGTTGGTGCTGGCCATGAAGGTAACGCGGGTGCCCTTGCGTGCGCCGCCATCTTCGGCTGGGGGCGCGTCGCCTTTAACCACCAGCGGGCCAACGCTGTCGCCATGTTCAAACCGCATCCAGTGCTCTTTGCCGTCGCGCCAGATGGTCAGTTCCAGCCATTCGGACAGAGCGTTCACCACGGACACGCCCACACCGTGGAGGCCGCCGGAAACTTTGTAAGCATTTTCGTCTGAGGTGTTCTCGAACTTACCACCAGCGTGCAGCTGGGTCATGATGACCTCCGCCGCCGACATGCCTTCTTCCTTGTGCATATCTACCGGAATGCCGCGCCCGTTGTCTTCGACCGAAACCGAACCATCGGGGTTGAGTTCGATCAGCACCAGATCGCAGTGCCCGGCCAGCGCTTCGTCGATCGCATTGTCTGAAACTTCGAACACCATATGGTGCAGGCCGCTGCCATCGTCAGTATCGCCGATATACATGCCGGGCCGCTTACGCACCGCATCGAGACCCTTGAGGACCTTGATCGAATCGGCCCCGTAATCACCCATTTGTTTGACGTTCAGATTGCCAGTTTCGGCCGCTTTTGCTGGTGCCGGTTCGGATGCCTCGGCCGGTTTCGGATCGGGCTGATTTTCAGGTGTTTCACTCATGCCCAGCATATAGGCCTTTAGGCTATGTTACCCAAGCGAATTGGCGGTTTAGGGCGCGGTTTTCCACTGTTGGTAAAGCGGCCCTTATGCTGGGTGTGCGGGCCCCGCAGCGAATCAGCGAGGTTTATGGCGGGTTCGGTTGGAAATAAGTGAGGCGCGGCCACTCCGTGGGGGGGGAGATGGGTGGTGGCCGCGCCCCCCTTGGCCTTCGCTTAAGATCAAGCGCCGGATCGTTAAACGATCGGGACGCCGATCATCACAGTGCTCATTGAAACAGCTGCGAGGAAGGCCAGGACATGGGATGCTACTTTTTGCATCGAAATGCTCCTGTTCTATTTTGCCGGACCAACAGGGGGGAGAGGGAGGGAGAGGGTGTCGGACCGGCTTAAGTGTGAAATAATGTTACGCATCACTTTATACAAATGAGAAAATCGGGACTGGTATTCAGTTTTTTGCAACTCACCGTGTGATGGGGCGATAAGATGCCGCTTGGCGATCTGTTCAGGCCAGAACTGTTGATGCCGCGCTTTCCTTGCTGCGCCTGCGCTTGCCAGCCCCCGCACCGCATCCTAACTCCGCCGGATGAGCACCTCTTCATCTGATTCTCACCTTGCCGATTCTGGCCCAGACTCCATCCTAATCGTCGATTTCGGCAGTCAGGTGACGCAGTTGATCGCCCGCCGGGTTCGCGAAGCCGGGGTCTATTCGGAAATCGCGCCCTTCACCATGGCAGAGGAGGCGTTTCACCGGCTGAGGCCCAAGGGGATCATCCTGTCCGGATCGCCCGCCGGTGTGCCCGATGAAGGCAGCCCGCGCGCGCCGCAAATGCTGTTCGATGCAGGCGTCCCAATCCTCGGCATTTGTTACGGCCAGCAGGTGATGAGCCACCAACTCGGCGGCGAAGTCCGTCCCGGCCATGAGACGGGTGAAGGCGGCGAGTTTGGCCGCGCTTTCCTGACCGTAACCAAGCCTTGCGCTTTGTTCGACGGATTGTGGACCGAGGGCGAGCGGCATCAGGTATGGATGAGCCACGGCGACAAGGTGACGAAGTTCGCACCCGGTTTCGAAATCGTCGCCACCAGCGATGGTGCGCCCTTCGCCGTGATCGCGGACGAAGAACGCAAATTCTACGGCACCCAGTTTCACCCCGAAGTGGTCCACACGCCCGACGGCGGCAAGCTCATCGCCAATTTTGTCCGTCACGTCTGCGGGCTCGCGGGCAATTGGACCATGGCCGAATTTCGCAAGACCAAGATCGACGAAATTCGTGCGCAAGTCGGTGACGGTAAAGTCATTTGCGGCCTCAGTGGCGGGGTCGATAGCGCAGTTGCGGCGGTGCTGATTCACGAGGCGATTGGCGAGCAGCTCACCTGCGTCTTCGTCGATCATGGGCTGATGCGGATGAACGAGGCGGAGCAAGTCGTGACCCTGTTTCGCGACCATTACAACATCCCGCTGGTCCATGTGGATGCGGAGGAGATGTTCCTCACCGGCCTGGCCGGGCTGACTGACCCGGAAAAGAAACGCAAATTCATCGGCGGTGCCTTCATCGATCTGTTTGAGGCTGAGGCAAAGAAAATCGGCGGCGCGGACTTCCTCGCGCAGGGCACACTTTACCCTGACGTGATCGAAAGCGTGTCCTTCACCGGCGGCCCCAGCGTAACTATCAAAAGCCACCATAATGTCGGCGGCCTGCCCGAACGCATGAATATGCAATTGGTCGAACCGCTGCGCGAATTGTTCAAGGACGAGGTCCGCGATCTCGGCCGCGAGCTGGGTTTGCCGGACGTGTTCGTGGGCCGCCACCCGTTCCCCGGGCCGGGCCTCGCAATCCGTATTCCCGGGGAAGTGACCAAGGAACGCTGCGACATCCTGCGCAAGGCTGACGAGATTTATCTCGAAGAGATACGCAATGCCGGATTATATGACGCGATCTGGCAGGCATTTGCCGTATTGCTGCCGGTGAAAACCGTCGGCGTGATGGGTGATGCGCGCACCTATGAAAGCGTTTGCGGCCTGCGCGCGGTCACCAGTACCGACGGCATGACCGCCGATGTGTACCCGTTCGACGCTAGCTTCCTGACCGGCTGCGCAACCCGCATCGTGAACGAAGTGAAGGGCGTGAACCGTGTGGTGTATGATTACACCAGCAAGCCGCCCGGGACGATTGAGTGGGAGTGATCAGGCCGGGAAGCTGACCCCCGTCATTTCTTCCGACTTCACCCACAAATCCGCTGCCAGCCCTTCATCGCGAATATGCGGAGACACACCTGATCCGCGCGGTGTTTCTTCGCGTGCCATCGCGCCGATGTTGCAATCTTCGCAGTAAACCCCGCCCATCCCCTCCAGCAGCGGGGATACAGCGCACCACACGCTGGTGGATGCACCTTGCTCCACCGTTTTGAAGACTTCGTTCACGTTGCCCAGTTCATCGAACCAGCCCATTGCGACCTGTTCCTCCATCGTCAGATGCCGCTGGAGCGGGGTCACAATGCCGCCCGGATGCACCGCAATGGCCCTGACGCCTTCGGCCTCGCCGATCTTGTCCAATTGCAAGACGAACAGCGCATTGGCCGATTTCGCCTGGCCATATGCGGGCCATTTCTGATATTCGCGGGTCACGAAATTGAGATCGTCCAGATCCAGCCCGTTCAGCCGGTGGCCGACCGAAGACAGCACAACGACGCGCGCCTTCCCGGCTGCCACCAGCAAGGGCCAGAGCCGCGCAGTCATTTGGAAATGGCCGAGGTGATTGGTCGCAAACTGACCCTCATATCCGCGTGCATCACGGGTCAGCGGATTTGCCATGATCGCGGCATTGTTGACCAGAATATCGATCTTGCCGGTCAGCTTGGCCACCTCAGCCGCAAATACATCGATCGACGCCGGGTCGGCTAGGTCGAGCGGCAGGATCATGATGGCACCGGCCATTTTCTCCAGCACTTCCGCCGCCACATCCGGCCTGCGTGCGCCGACGATCACATCGGCGCCGCGGCTGGACAGCGCGCGGACTGTTTCAGTGCCGATCCCGGAATAGCCGCCGGTGACCACGACGGTCTTGCCGGCAAGGTCGATACCTTCGGCGACTTCCATCGCAGTCGAACGATAGTTGAATGGCGAATCGATAGGGGTTTGCGGGGAGATCACGGCATTTCCTCTCGTAGTTGTTGTTCCTGATCTGCGCGCTGCGCCGCAATCGGACAAGCGCCTTGCATGATCGGGGGTTCCGGCTCTAACCCTGCAGCAACAAATCTTGGTTCGCGCGCGGGCCGCACAGGGAGAGAGACATGAAAACCGCTATAACTGAAATGTTCGGCATCCAGCATCCCATCATTCAGGGCGGCATGCATTATGTCGGCTTTGCCGAAATGGCTGCGGCAGTTTCCAATGCTGGCGGACTGGGGATCATCACCGGGTTAACGCAGAAAACACCTGCCGATCTATCCAAGGAAATCGCCCGCTGCCGGGAAATGACGGATAAACCGTTCGGGGTAAACATCACCATCCTGCCCACGCTGACGCCGCCTGATTATCCAGCCATCGTGAAGGCGGTGATCGATGGCGGCGTAAAAGTGGTCGAGACAGCTGGCCGCAATCCGATCGATCTGTTGCCGCCGCTGAAAGAAGCCGGGATCAAGGTGATCCACAAATGCACCAGCGTGCGGCATTCCTTGAAAGCGCAAGCAATTGGCTGCGATGCAGTGTCAGTCGACGGCTTCGAATGCGGCGGACATCCGGGCGAAGATGATGTGCCCAATTTCATCCTGTTGCCTCGCGCAGCGGACGAGTTGGAAATACCTTTTGTTTCATCCGGCGGGATGGCTGATGGCCGCAGTCTGGTCGCCAGCCTCGCGATGGGCGCGCAGGGAATGAACATGGGCACGCGGTTTATCGCTACCAAGGAAGCGCCGGTGCATGACAATGTAAAGGCAGCAATTGTGGCTGCGAGCGAGTTGGATACGCGGCTGGTGATGCGGGGTTTGCGCAACACCGAACGGGTTATGACCAATGATGCAGTTGAACGTCTGATCGAGAAGGAAAAGCGGCTCGGCGATAGTCTCAAATTTGAAGATATCATCGAGGAAGTGGCGGGCGTTTATCCGGCGATCATGATGGAAGGCGAAATGGATCGCGGCGCATGGAGCTGCGGCATGGTTGCCGGCCTGATCAACGATATCCCAACCTGTCAGGAACTGATCGACCGGATCATGGCCGAGGCTGACGCGATCATTGATCGGATGAACGCGATCCGATGAGTAAGCCGGTAAATGGATCGTTTGCCGGTCTTTGGAGCGGAAGAGCTACCAGCTAAATCCCGCCGCAAGCGCGCGCTTTTCCGCATCGTTGCTGGCGCGGTTCAACGTCTGGTTACGATGCGGAAATCGTCCGAAGCGGGCAATCATCCGGTGGTGACTGCGCGCGAAAGAAAGGTTGCCCGGCAGATTTTGCGCAAAGTAAGACAAGCTGATGCGCTGGTCTGCGATGTTTTCGCTATGCATTAACGGCATGGCGATGAACTGGCGTTGTCGGGCGGGCAGGTGCGCATCCCATCCCCGGTCCAGGACCTTGATTGCAATATCGCGCGCTAGCGGATCGGTGGCAAAAGCGCGGGGAGTATCGCGGAAAACATTGCGCGGGATCTGGTCGAACAACACGATAGCAGCCTGCGCCAGCCTGAGGTCGCTGAGAAATTCCGCTGCTGGCCGCCGGGACAATGCGCGATGGTCGGGCGCGAATTTACGGCGCAACATGGCATCCACTTCCGCGCTGCTGCCGAACCAGTCACGCGGCAACAATTCGTGAAACCAGACGTGGAGCAATTCGGCGGCCCAGCGTCGCGGCGGGACCGCCATGTGCTGGTTAGCCCTCGCCGGTATCGGGATCGGTTTCGGCCCTGGTATAAGGCACGAAATCGTTCAGCATGATATTGCCATTGTAATAATGGCCGAACCGGTCGCGTGTTTCGACCCAGTCGAGCCGGCAAAGCTGGCTACCGCTGGTCCGGCGGATCACCAGAATATCATCATCATCCAGATCGTTTGGATCACGGGGGACGTTGACATAAATCGTGCGGCCCCGGCCCACGACCAGCGCGGTACCGTCGATCACTCGCATATTCTCACTGGGCAGAGTGCGCACGCAGCGCTGAGGTTCGCCAGCAACTCTGCCTTCGAGCAGTTTAGCGAGTTTGACATCGCCTTTGCTCAGCTCAGCCTGCTCATTCTCAGTGGCCGCAGCAGGGACTGTCAACATCGTAGCCGCTGCGAGGGCGGATATAATCGAGGTTCTAATCATTAGTCTTGCTCCTTCTGACTATCACTGGAATCTTGGCGATAGGGTATGAAATCATTCATTACGACCAGCGGGCCGCCGAAATTGAATGACTGGTCACGCATTTCGGCTTGGTCGAGCCGGCATAGGCTGGAGCCGAACAGGCGGAACACCGGCACGTCGAATCCGTCGAGAAAATTGGCCCCGTTGGGACGGTTCACATAGATCGTATCGCCATCACGAAACACCAAAGCGGTCCGGTCCACGATCTGCATATTCCGTCGTTGGCTATCGCGCAGGCAGCGTTGCGGTTCGCCCATGGTGCGGCCTTCGAGCATTTCGGCCAGTTCCGCTTCGCCTGCGGCATTACGCGGCGGTTTGCTATCGTCTGCGGCAAGCGCGACTTGCGGCGCGGCGAAGGCGACTAGCGCCGCAATGGCAGGAAGCAGCGATGATCTCGGCATGGCAATTTCTCCTAGTCTTTACAGGGTATCACACCTCCCTGAACCCACGCTGACTTGACCGGTTTTGCCGGTTGAACCGCTTTCTAAGCGGTGCCGCCCACGGTCAATCCGTCGATCAGCAGGGTCGGTTGGCCAACCCCGGCAGGCACGCTCTGGCCGCCCTTGCCGCACACGCCTACGCCCTCGTCCAGGGCCAGATCATTGCCGATACCGCGGACTTTTGTGAGCACGCTTGGCCCATCCCCGATAAGTGTCGCGCCCTTGATCGGGGCGCCCAATTTGCCGTTTTCGACCAAATAGGCCTCGGTGCAGGAAAAAACGAATTTGCCTGATACGATATCAACTTGTCCGCCGCCGAAGCTCTTGGCGTAAATGCCCTTTTTGACACGGGACAGCAGCTCTGCCGGATCGTCGGTGCCGCTGCGCATGAATGTGTTGGTCATGCGCGGCATCGGTGCATGCTCGTAACTTTCGCGCCGCCCGTTGCCGGTTGCCGCAACGCCCATCAGGCGGGCGTTCAGCCGGTCCTGCATGTATCCTTTCAGGATACCATCTTCGATCAGGACGGTTTCAGAGGTTGGCGTACCTTCATCGTCAATCGACAGCGATCCGCGGCGATTTTCCAGCGTTCCGTCATCCACCACCGTCACGCCCTTGGCCGCCACCCGTTCGCCCAGCCTGCCCGAAAACGCGCTGGTGCCCTTACGGTTGAAATCGCCCTCAAGACCGTGGCCGATGGCTTCGTGCAGCAGCACCCCGGGCCAGCCGGGGCCGAGCAGCACAGTCATTTCACCTGCCGGGGCATCCACGCTTTCAAGGTTGGTCATGGCCTGCGCCACCGCCATATCCAGGCCGCGATTCCATTCTGCCGGATCGAACAGTCGGTCATAAAGATAGCGCCCGCCCATCCCGAAGGTGCCGGTTTCGCGGCGGCCATTTGCCTCCGCCACGATGGCAATGTTGAGCCGGACGAGCGGGCGGATATCGCACGCCACGAAACCGTCTGCGCGGATGACCTCGATTACATTCCAGCTGGCGGATAGCGAAGCGGTAACTTGCGCCACACGCGGATCGCGGGCGCGGGCCGCGGCATTGATGGTTTCCAATAATTGCACTTTTTGCGCAAAGGGTATCCCGTCCAGCGGGTTGTCATCGGTGTAAAGGTGGCGGTTGTTCTGGCGCGGGGGCGGCGCCGGCTGGCCCTTTGCCGGATCAAGCAATTGCAGGGTTTCCCCGGCGCGGCGAATCGCGCTCTCGCTGATGTCATTGGCATGGGCAAATCCGGTCATCTCGCCGGAGATGCCGCGCAGGCCGAAGCCGGAATCGCGCGAATAATCAGCGGTTTTCAGCCGCCCATCATCAAACGTGAATGCTTCGCTGGCGCTATATTGCAAATACAGCTCGCCATCGTCGCAGCGGGCGAGGGTCTCGGCGGCCAGCGCCTGTGCCTGCGCTGGGGTCAGTTTGCCGTCACTATACAGCAGGTCTGCGGGATCGAATGTGCTCATGCGACCTAATATAGGACGGCCGATCGACTAAAGATAGGATACCATGAGAGTGAAGGTGCCTTCGTAGTTACCTTCCGCTTGATTCCCGCCGATCACCAGCGATCCTCCGGTATAGATTTCCTGGTTCGGGTTCGTAGCGATCAAGCCGATTGGCAGGCGAAATACGTCGGTCACCGAGAGATTAGTGGTGCCCCGATGGATCAACGATGCGGTCATTGTCTCGGTGCCGCCAGCCCGGGTCAGCTCCACGGTTGGATCGCCCGCCAGGATCATGATTACGCCCACTGGTGCATCGACTGTAAAGCGGGCGCGGGTCTGGTCGCTACCCACCGCGACTACTTGGCCAATGGTGCTGACCGTCCCGGTATTCGCATCGATCATCACCGATCCGCCAAGCCCGCTGGGAACGATTCGCCCGAATTGTAGCGGGTCGACATTCAGTAGCGGAAAGCCCTCGATCACTAACGCTTGAGCATCGGCATTTGCATCGTCGGCGGCATGGGCCGGAACCGCCCCTGCCAGAAGGGCCGGCAGCGCACTCGCCAATAGCAGATGCCGCGCCCGGCTGCCGGTGAGGTTGGTATTTGAAATGGTGTGAAACACGATGAACAGGCCCCTAATAGAATGGCCGCTATAGGGGGTGAGAGCCGAATTTTTGGTGATGGAACGTGATGAATGAGCTGGGTTAACTTTGGATTACCAAACCCAATGCCCGGCGGACTGGCAGCCTAGCTAGCGCCTTCTGAGATGTCAGGCAGCGCGGACTGATCAGCGCCCTGCGCAGGGCCGCCTTTCAGCACAAATCGCCGGTCGCAATAGCCACAATCGACATAGCCATGCTCGTCGATCTCCAGATAGACGCGCGGATGCCCCAGAGCAGCGGGCGTATAATTACCGACCCCGGCGGAAGGGCCGCGAATGGCACTGGCCCCGTCACAACTGACGCGGGTCTGATCGACTAGGGTGGTTTCAGGCGGCGGAATGTTCATGCGAGATGTGGATAGGCATTCGCGCACGGATTCGCAAGCGGGCCAACACTCCCGTCAGTCGTAATTGTACTGGACGTCGAACGTACCGGTATAAACACCCGGCGCTTGGTTGGCGCCGAAATTCAGCGTGCCCGCCAGCCGGAAGGTGAAAAATCCAGTGGTATTGGTGATTAGGTAGCGTTTGAATGCGCCATTTCCGCTTTGGAACACCATGTCCGTGCCGCCGTCGATGACCAGGGTATTGATCCGCATGTCGGTACCTGGGCCGGTAAGGATAATCCGGTCAGCGTTTGGGCTCTTGATCCGCACGATCTGGTTCAAGACACCCTTGCCGATGAACTCCGCTGGCTGGCAATCACCCGATTGAGCCAGTCCTGCCGAGGCGGTGCAGGTGGGGGTCGTCGTGGCGGTCATCACCACCGTTCCCGCTGCGGTGCCAAGTATTGCGCCGAAATCGAGATCTTCGACCTTCACGATCGATTCTTCTTCGACGATTACCAAGCGTGCCACACCAGTTGCCTGCGCATGGGCGGCAGATGGCGTAATAAGCATGCAACAGGCCGCAAGCGCAGCCGCGGCTGCGCACACAAAGTTCTGGCTAAAGTCGCCGAATTTAGAAGTCCCGTTCCACATTCGCCTGCTTTACGTCCAATACGGTAAACAAACCGCTCAGGCTTCATGGTTAACGCCGAAGTAAGCATTTGCTTTAGGTAAAAGCGCTTTACGGCATATGGGGCCGCGCTCTAGGTGGGCGGAGTGACGAATGAGCATGCATCTATGACTGACACTGCGCCCTCTGTAACGGCCGCCACTCCGCCGGCAATTGCCATTCGCGACATGGTGAAACGCTATGCGGGTGAGAAGGGATCGGAAGGCAAGCTGGCGCTGAAGGGCGTCAGTTTTGATGTGCCGGAAGGCGGCATTTTCGGCCTGCTTGGCCCCAACGGTGCGGGCAAATCAACCTTGATAAATATCCTTGCGGGATTGGTAACGAAGACCAGCGGCAGCGCCGAAATCTGGGGGTTTGATATCGATGCACAAACCCGCAACGCGAAGCGGTCGATCGGGATCGTCCCACAGGAAATCGTCTTTGATCCGTTCTTTACGCCATACGAAGTGCTTGAGAATCAGGCCGGGTATTACGGTGTCGCCAAGGCGATGCGCCGGTCCGAAGCGCTGCTGAAGGCGGTCCATTTGGCCGATAAGCGCGATGCCTATGCGCGGACATTGTCGGGCGGAATGAAGCGCCGCCTGCTGATCGCCAAGGCCATGGTTCATTCCCCGGCCATCCTGATCCTCGACGAGCCAACCGCGGGCGTCGATGTGGAGCTGCGTAAGCTGTTGTGGGAGCTGGTCAACGAACTCAACCGTGACGGGGTCACCGTAGTCCTGACCACCCATTACCTCGAAGAGGCTGAGGAACTGTGTGACCGGATTGCGATCATCAACCACGGCGAATTGATCGCGAACAAGCCAACCCGCGAAATGGTCGATATGGCGCGGGAGAAAATCGTCGCGGTTACAGTCGGTAGCGATCTGGCCGGGGCCCCTGTCCATGATGCCTTTGTAAAGAGCGAGCTGGCCGGGCCGCGCGGCGTGGAAGTGACCTATAACAAGGACATTCTGACTGCCGGACAAGTGCTTGCGATCTTGCAGGAACAGGGCCTGGTGATTGAGGATGTGACAACCCGTGAGGCGGATCTGGAAGATGTGTTTGTCTCGCTGACGAGCGCGGCTGCAAAAACATGACTGATCAAACACACGACGTCCTGATTATCGGCTCCGGCGCGGCTGGCCTTACCGCTGCGCTTGCCTTGGCAGAGCAAAAGAAGGTGCTCGTCCTCGCCAAGGGGCCGCTTAACGGCGGCAGCACGGCGTGGGCGCAGGGCGGCATCGCGGCGGTGCTGGATGCAGGCGATACGTTCGAGAACCACATTCACGATACGATGCGCGCCGGCGCGGGGCTTAATCGGCAGGAGACGGTCGAATATGTGATCGAGCGCGCGCCGCATTCAATCGCTCGGCTGGTGGAACTGGGCGTGCCGTTTAATTCCGAAAAGGGCGATTTGCACCTGACCCGAGAGGGCGGCCATTCCCACCGGCGGATCGTGCATGTGGACGATGCGACGGGCTGGGCGGTGCAGGAAGCGTTGCTGAAAGCCGCCAATGCCAATCCCAACATTGCCATGCTGCCGGGGCGGACCTGCGTTGATCTGATCACCGGCAAGCATGAAGCAAAATACTCCGGTTCCGGCCGTGTCTGGGGCGCCTATGCGCTGGACGAGGCCACCGGCAAGGTGGAGGCGCATACGGCCCGCGCCACGATCATGGCAGCAGGCGGCGCAGGGCGTTGTTACTTGTTCTCAACCTCGCCAAGGGGCGCAACGGGCGACGGGATTGCGATGGCATGGCGTGCCGGGGCGCGGGTTTCCAACATGGAAATGATGCAGTTCCACCCGACTTGCCTGTATAATCTGGAGGCCAAGAATTTCCTGATTACAGAAGCAGTACGCGGCGAGGGCGGGCATCTGCTCCATCCGGAAACCGGCCACCGGTTCATGGCGGATTACGATGCCGAGCGGATGGAGCTGGCCCCGCGCGATGTGGTTGCACGCGCCATCGATGACCAGATCAAGCGCTACGGCCTCGACTATGTCCATCTGGATATCAGCCATCAGCCGCCGGAATTCGTGAAGGAACATTTCCCCACCATCCATGAAAAACTGATGGGGCTGGGTATCGACATGACTACCGGCCCGATCCCGGTGGTGCCCGCGCAGCATTATACTTGCGGCGGGATTATGATCGATCTAGCCGGGCGGACCGATTTACCCGGGCTATATGCAGCGGGCGAATGCACCGAAAGCGGCCTCCACGGCGCGAACAGGCTGGCGTCCAATTCCTTGCTGGAATGCTTCGTTTTTGGCGAAGCATCGGCGGCTGATATCCTCGAACGGTGGGATGAATTCGACGCGCCGCCGCCCGTGCGCGCATGGGATGAAAGCCGCGTGACGGATTCCGACGAAGAAGTGATCATCAAGCAGAACTGGACCGAGATCCGCCGCTTCATGTGGAATTATGTCGGCATCGTCCGCACCACCAAACGCCTCGAACGCGCCCAACACCGCATCCGGTTGTTGAACGAGGAAGTCGCCGATTATTACGGCCATTTCCGCGTGACTACGGATTTGATTGAGCTGCGCAATTTACTACAAGCCGCCGAGTTGATCGTGGCATCGGCCCTGCAGCGCCACGAAAGCCGGGGCCTGCATTACACGCTCGATTATCTGGAAACGGATGAAGTGGCGGTCGATACGGTGCTTGTGCCTTAGTTCTCCTTTTCCTCAGTCGGAATAGAAATAAGAAAGATAATTATGACCCAGATAACCGCCAACAATATCACCATCGAATACGAATCCTATGGCGATGAAACAGGCCCTGCGATGCTGCTGGTCATGGGGCTTGGCGCGCAATTGACCTATTGGCCGATGGAATTGGTTGAGGCGTTGGTGGCGCGGGGCTTTCGGGTGATCCGCTATGACAACCGAGATATCGGGCTCAGCCAGAAATTCGACAGTGCGGGCAAAATCTCGATCCCGTGGACCTTCATCAAGGCGCGCTTCGGGATTACGCCCAAGGTGCCTTACACTCTGACCGACATGGCCGCTGACGCCGTCGGACTGCTTGATGCGCTGGGTATCGACAAGGCGCATATCGTGGGCGCGTCGATGGGCGGGATGATCTCGCAATTGATCGCGGCGGAGCATCCTGGCCGCGTGTTGTCGCTGACCTCGATCATGTCGACCACAGGCTACCGCAAACTGCCGCAAGCAGACAAGGAAGCGATGCAGGCGTTGACCGCTCCGCTGAAGAATACCGATCTGGATACAATCCGCGTTCACGGCGTGCGGATTGCCCGTGCCATCGGCAGCCCCGCCTATCCCGCAGACGAAGCAGACCTGCACCAGCGGATCGAAAGCAATTTCAAGCGCAGTTTCTATGCCGCTGGAATGCCCCGCCAGATGGCCGCGATCATTGCTGATGGCGATCGCCGCGCCCGGTTGGCCAAGATTACCGCGCCCACGCTGGTGGTTCACGGCGAGGCTGACCCGCTGGTCAAGGTTGAGGGCGCGCATGACACCGCCCAGCATATCTCCGGCGCGAAGCTTAAGCTGTTCCCCGGCATGGGTCACGATCTGCCAGTCCAGCTGGTTGATCCGATGGCTGATGCCATTTCGGAGCATGCCGCGTCGGCGGTTGATTCGGTTCCAGCATAGCGCTCAGCCCCACCCCATGGTGCGGCCGAGCAAGATCAGCGCCATCGCTCCTAGGATTGAGGTAAAACAGCCTGCCCGGTTGAACCCTTCGCGCCCGCGGTGCGTCAGCAGGCCTGCCAGCAGCGACCCGCCTATGCCCAGCGCGATAGTGGTCAGCCAGCTCATATCCACTGCGCCAGGGTAAAACCACCGGGCCAGTGCCCCGACCATCAAGCCGGAAATTACGGCCCCGATTATGTTGAACAGGGGCAAACTCCCGCTGCAAATTGCGCACAATAATTACACCGCCCGATTCGATTGATTCAAAGCCCGGATGACATCTTATCCCGAGAAATATTTTTTCACGGATTCATTTTTGGACTTGCGCAATCCACTAACCTAGCTCTCTCCACGCGTCGCGGTGTCTGGGCGGTATAACACACCTGTCCCGCCAACGCTCAACTCATCGTTAAATTGCATTTACCCTCTTGCGTGAATTGCCGGACTGATTCACTATCTAGTGGTTAGCTGCCTGGGGGCACCTACTAGACCTTGTAATTCCATGGGCCGCATCGGCAGTGCGGAATGGGGGGATTCGGGGCGGTGCAAGGGGGCAGCTGATGATGACTGTGGGTATAGCGGGGATAAGTTTTTTCCCGCTGGCCATCGAAAATTGCTACAAGGTGGGCAATCCCACCGAATCGAACGGAAGTAGAACATTGACGCTATTGGGCGCAGTGTTGGGGCCACATACGGGGATAGTGCGGAAATGGATTTCAAAAGCAGCGACGAAGCAGCCATGGGGCTCGATGTGGATACGAATGACACAGTAGAGGACGCCCCGGCTCAACCAGCCAAAGATAAAGAGAAAAACGCGGTGAGTATGGACAAGGCAGACACAGGTACGGACGAGCTAGTGGCTGAAAAGGCCGCCGCTGCCATGAGTGGTGCGCTCGCTACGGTGCTGACCAGTTCCGCCGGCGCCGCTGCCGACAAAGCAGATACCAAGAAAGTACATGACCGCCGTTTCACTGTTGTCACGGATGACAGCCGCGATGCGTTGCTGACTGAATTCGGCAAGGATACGCTGATTGACCGTTATCTGCTGCCCGGCGAAAGCTTTCAGGATTTGTTCGCGCGTGTGGCCGATGCCTATGCCGATGATCAGGAACATGCACAGCGTCTGTATGATTACATCTCGCGCCTGTGGTTCATGCCTGCAACGCCGGTATTGTCCAATGGCGGCACCAGCCGCGGCCTGCCGATTTCCTGCTATCTGAATTCAGTGTCCGACAGTCTCGAAGGGATCGTCAACACTTGGAATGAAAATGTCTGGCTGGCGTCCAAGGGCGGCGGCATTGGCACCTATTGGGGTAATGTTCGCGGGATTGGCGAGCCGGTCGGCCTGAACGGCAAGACCAGCGGCATCATCCCGTTCGTGCGGGTGATGGACAGCCTGACACTGGCAATTTCGCAGGGCTCGCTGCGGCGCGGTTCGGCGGCCTGCTATCTTGATGTGTCGCATCCTGAAATCGAGGAATTCCTCGAAATCCGCAAGGCTTCGGGCGATTTCAACCGCAAGGCGCTCAATCTGCACCACGGTGTGCTGCTGACTGACAAATTCATGGAAGCGGTCCGTGCGGGCGAAAAGTTTGACCTGTTGTCACCCAAGACCGGCGAAGTACGCGCTACCGTGGATGCGCGCAGCCTGTTCCAGAAACTGGTCGAAACCCGGCTGGCCACGGGCGAACCTTACATCGTCTTCTCCGACACGGTGAACCGGATGATGCCGAAACATCACCGCGATCTGGGCTTGAAGGTTTCCACTTCTAACCTGTGCAGCGAAATCACTTTACCAACCGGGATCGACCATCTTGGTAATGACCGCACAGCCGTTTGCTGCCTGTCCTCGCTCAATCTCGAAAAATGGGATGAGTGGAACGAAGACAAGAATATCGTCGAGGATATCATGCGTTTCCTCGATAATGTGCTGCAGGATTATATCGACCGCGCACCGCCAGAAATGGACCGCGCGCGCTATTCCGCGATGCGCGAACGTTCGGTCGGTCTGGGTGTAATGGGTTTCCATTCCTTCCTGCAGAAAAAGAACCTGCCGCTCGAAGGATCGATGGCCAAGGTCTGGAATCTGAAAATGTTCAAGCACATCAGCGGCAAGGCAGAAGAAGCCTCCATGCTGCTGGCGCATGAACGCGGCCCGTGCCCTGATGCAGAAGATATGGGCGCGATGGAACGCTTCAGCTGCAAGATGGCAATCGCGCCAACTGCGTCGATTTCGATCATTTGCGGCGGCACCAGTGCCTGCATCGAACCGATCCCGGCCAATATATACACCCATAAAACACTGTCCGGCAGTTTTGTGGTGAAGAACCCCTATTTGCAGAAGTTGCTCAGCGAAAAGAGCAAGGATTCGACCAATGTGTGGAATTCGATTTTGGAAAAGGGCGGCTCTGTCCAGCATTTCGATTTCCTGAGCGCGGACGAAAAGGCCGTCTTCAAGACCAGCTTTGAAATCGACCAGCGCTACCTGCTCGAATATGCCGCCGACCGCGCGCCATTCATCGATCAGGCACAAAGCCTCAACCTGTTCATTCCGGCCGATGTCGACAAATGGGATCTGGCGATGCTGCATTTCCAGGCTTGGGAAAAGGGCATCAAATCGCTCTATTACCTGCGTTCGAAATCAGTCCAGCGCGCCGGTTTCGCTGGCGGTGTGGAAGCGGACAACACTTCCGAAGCAGCCAAGATGGAGCTGCTGGTCGGGGTTGAGCAGACCGATTACGAGGAATGTCTAAGCTGCCAGTAATGGTTGCGAGGGGACGGAATGGCAGTCTGGTGCATTCTAGTCTCTGTTGTGATAGTGATAGCGATCGCGGCGGGGCATAAGCTTGCGACCAAACGCAATCACCTGGTAGGGGGAGCGGCATGCAAGATTATTGCGATCATTCTTCCGATTTGGGTCTGGTATCGACTCGTAAGCGTGAGGGCCATTTGATGGCGCGCACCTCGGCTTTCATCCTGTTGACGCTGCTTCTCTCCGCCTGTGCGTCCCAAATTCCCGCTGGTGTCGAAGAAGCATCCGGCTCCCCCGGTTTCTGGTGGGGGTTGTGGCATGGGTTCGTGTTCCCCTTCGCGTGGATCGGATCGCTGTTTGATCCTGACATCGCGGTTTACGCGGTGCCCAATCGCGGGGGCTGGTATGATTTCGGCTTCTTCCTCGGTATTACCGTACTAGGCGGGGGTTCCTTTTTCGGGTCCAAGCGCAAGCCACGCAGATGATTTCGCAGGTGGTATTCCTGGTTGGGGCGCTGCTTCTGCTGTTGCTCATGGGTTATGTCATGTGGGGCGGGGTCGGGCGTAGCAGGCCCGCAATGGGACGAGGCTTTGCCGTACTTGCGCTGGCCGCATCGGGATATGTCGGCAACGAGCTGTTTGATCTGCTAACCTGATTATCTCCCCAGCCAAGGCCGCCGCAGACAATGCCGCACCGACTCAGATTTTCGACATCTTCCTGCTCTGGATTGCGGCGACTGGCCTGCTTAGCCAAGCGGCTGATCTGTGGCCTGCAGCCGAACCCACTGCTGCGGAACTGGCTGCCGCTGCTCCGCCCGCTGGATTCACCTGCCCCGAGGGGTGGCGCTGCCGCCCGCCGGAAGCCGGCACTGGCTTCGCGTCGCTAAAGGGCTGGTTCCACCATCTTCATTCGGGCGAAGAATTTGGCCTCGGCGGTGTAATCATCTCGATCATGTCCGGCCTCGCGCTGGTATTCTTCAGCGGATCGGGCCTGTGGATGTATATCCGCATGTGGCGCAACCGCCGGGTCAAGAATATGCAAGGCGGCATATTCTGGAAATAATCCCGCACCGCCACAGCCGCTGCGCTTTGGTTCCCGGTTTCGCAAAGCGAATAAATAAAAATATACCCTCTTTATCCACTCCGAATCATTAAAACTTGCCTTCGCTTTTCAGGTCTGATTCTATATAGAGGTTGTTCGCGCAAATCCGATGGAGACACTACATGTCGTTGACCGAGACCCGTAAGACCTACAAGCCCTTCGAATATCCGTGGGCGTATGACTTCTGGAAACGGCAACAGCAAATCCACTGGATGCCGGAAGAAGTGCCCTTGGGCGAGGATTGCCGCGATTGGGCGCAGAACCTGTCCGATCACGAGCGCAATCTGCTCACCCAGATCTTCCGATTCTTCACCCAGGCCGATATCGAGGTGCAGGATTGCTACCACGAAAAATATGCGCGCGTGTTCAAACCGACCGAGATCAAGATGATGCTCGCTGCCTTTTCCAACATGGAAACAGTGCATATCGCGGCCTATTCACACCTGCTCGACACCATCGGCATGCCTGAAAGCGAATATGGCATGTTCCTCGAGTACGAGGAGATGAAGGCGAAGCACGATTATTTGCAGGAATTCGGCGTCGACAATGACGAGGACATTGCCCGCACGCTGGCGATGTTCGGCGGCTTTACCGAAGGGCTGCAATTGTTCGCCAGCTTCGCGATGCTGATGAATTTCCCGCGCTTCAACAAGATGAAGGGCATGGGGCAGATCGTTAGCTGGTCGGTCCGCGATGAAAGCCTGCATTGCGAAGGCATCACCCGCCTGTTCCACGCATTCACTCAGGAACGCGATTGCCTGACGAAAGCGGTCAAGGAAGACATTCTGGACGCCTGCCAGAAAACGGTGCGGCTGGAAGATGCCTTCATCGATCTGGCGTTCGAAGACGGCCCGGTTCCCGGCATGACACCGAAGGAAATCAAGCATTACATCCGCTACATCGCGGATTGGCGCCTCAGCCAGCTGGGCCTCCCCGCAATTTATATGGTGGAGGATCATCCCCTGCCATGGCTCGCCCCGCTGCTGAACGGCGTGGAGCACGCGAACTTCTTCGAAACCCGCTCAACCGAATATTCCAAGGCCGCTACCACCGGCAATTGGCAGGACGTGTGGAGCAGCTTCGACAACCGCAAAAAAGCCAAAGCCAGCGACGCGGCCAACGAAGTAGAAGTCGATGACGGCCCGGGGTTGTTTGGTGAGGATGCGGGGAGTGTGGCGGCTGAGTAGGGCTAGGCCAATTAATTCAATAAGCTTTGGGGGCGCGTTCAAGAAGCACCGCCGCGAATTTGATCTGGCGCAATGTTCGCTTGGCCGTCCCCGCTATGCTGGTATCATCAACAATGGAGGATACCCCCGAATGTCACACACCCCGCATGATCTGCACGCCGAATTCCCCGAGGACGGCGAAGTGCTGCACCGCCTCAAGCTTGATAATGCCCATTTCGGCACGCTGTCGGACCGCTATCACGAGGTGAACAGGCAGATCCACCGGAGCGAGGCCGAGGTCGAGCCAGTGTCGGATGAACATGCCGAAGAATTGAAGAAACGCCGCCTGCATTTGCTTGATGAAATCTCTACGATGGTAACGGCCGCCAAGGCTTAGCGCGGCCGGTTTTGCGCGGCGCTTGCGCAGATTGCGGAAGGCTGCGAGAAACCGCTCTGGGCGGATAGCTCGGGGGATTACCAGCATGACGCAAGACACGCCGCGCCGCGCGCATTCGATGGAAGAATTCGGCGCCAAAATGATGGCGATGGCCCCGTCTGAGGAGGAGCTGGCCGCCGCCGCGCCCTATGAACCGCGCCCCAGTGATGTGATGATCACGCCGTACGGCAAATGCGGCACCACGATGTTGCAGCAAGTGTTTCACCAGCTGCGCACCGCCAAAACCGGTGGAGATATGGATTTTGACGATATCAGCCGCGTGCTGCCGTGGTTCGAAAATTCGGTGAGTCTCGGCCTGAATATCAATGCCGAGCAGCGCGCGGACCCGCGCGGGTTCAAGAGCCATCTCAATTATGAGGCTTTGCCGGCGGGAGTGAAATATATCGTTTCGCTGCGCGAACCAAACGCGGCCTTCATGTCGTTTTTCCGGTTTATGGAAGGGTGGTTCATTGAACCTGGCACGGTAACGCCCGAACAATTCCTGCCCGGCTGGCTGGCGGGCGGGCCGCAGGGTCAAAGCTATGTCTCACATCTGCTGAGTTGGTGGGCGCGGCGGGATGAGGCTGACACGCTGGTGCTGGAATATGCCGATATCGTGGCGAACAAGCGCGATGCAATCCGCAAGTTGGCGGTATTTTCCGGCATTGCGTTGGATGATGCGGCGTTGGCGTTGGTCGAAACCCGCACCAGCCGCGCCTATATGCTCGAGCATAAAGACCGCTTCGACGATGCCCTGCAACGCGCCGTCAGCGAAAGTCACGCAAAGCTTCCACCGGGCAGCGATTCGGCCAAGGTCCGCGCCGACTGCGGTTCCGACCGGGAAATTCCGGAAGGTATCGCGGCGCAAATCGATGCCTTGTGGCGCGAACAAATCACGCCGGTAACTGGCTACGCGGACTATGCCGCGCTGGCGGCGGACCTGCGCGGTTAACTAGCCCTGGCTGCCTGCATCAGCTGCTTTGCCGTACTTTTGAGGAGCAGCTTGGCGTAGATTTTGTGGATTGGTAGGAGCAGCCGGAACAGCTTGCCGCCGCCAGAACCTGTGCCCTTCGGATGCATCACGCCGCTGCCGAATGTTAGGCGGGTCGCCGGTGAACCGGGAAGCTCGCCAGAAACCGGCTCGGCCAGCTTCTCCACCATCAGCCAGCTGCGGGTGCGGTGCTGGAAATCGCGCAGGAGCAGTTCGTCCGTCTGCTGCGCCTCGACATTCCACGCCGCGAAACTGCCGGCCGAGCCATCGGCCAGCGCGCGGACATCGGCATCGTTCGAACCCCTGCCAATCAGGCGCAGAACCATGCGCTCAGGCCGGAAAGCGGTGCTGGTGTAGAACGTCTGCACAAATGTGCTGAGGCTGATTGCGCCCGGCACATCCACCGTCAAACAGTCCGCATAATCGCCCGGCGAAATGCGCCGTGCCAGCAGGCTAAGCGGCGGGAGCGCGCGCGATTTGATATGGAAACCCGGAGCGGACATGGCCAGCGCCTAGGTGGTTAGATCAGCCAGCTATCGGGATTGGGCATTGGTTCCTGTTTCTGCGCGTTGATCAGCGACAGGATGGAACGGATGATCACCAGCACGGCTACGGCAATCAGGATCAGGATACCGATCAGAATGACTGTCAGCACAATACCAACGATACTTCCGATCAAGCCGATCCAGAAAGTGCGGATCAGGTATGCGTAATGCGATACCTCCCATTCCGCCTTTGGCTTGCTGCGCCAGACATAACCGAGCACCACCCCGACAATTGCGCTGACGCCGGTGACATAACCCGCCAGATACAGCAGGCTGATAATCGTCGGCTGGTTGAAATCGAAGCCGCCCCCGGTTCCGGTTGTTTTTTGCGGTGGCGGCGTTTGTTTGTCACCCATATCGGCCATTGTTGTTTCCCCCCGAAATCATTGCTGAACACAGCGTTTGGGCGCAGTCTAACCCCAAATACGTAACGAAGTCCGAGCTTTAAGCGCAGAACTGGGGGCGGCGATTGCACCAGCTCCCGGCCTGCAAATCAGTTGGGTCAGGCAGTCTTTGCATCTAGCGAGCCATTGCCATTGGGCGTCTCGGTTGTCAGGCAGGTGCCTTCTGCGACATAAGCCCAGGCGTTGCCCTGATAATCCGTGGTTGATGTTCCGGCGCAGCTGGTGCCCGGACCGGCGGCGCAATCGTTCTTGCTGGCCTTGGCGACACCGTAGCATTTTTCCTTCTCGCCTTCGGTCATTGCTGCCTCGGTCATGGCGGCGCCTTCTACCTGCGCGACCTAAGCGGGCGCGGCGGCTCGGCTGGCTGCGAACACGCTGCAGTGGCGAGGCCAGCGATAATCGCAGCGGCGAAAGCTCTATTCTGAATGGTCATGGGGTTGCTCCTTGCTGAATCCGGGCAAGACGCAGACTATCCAGCGCCGCCTGTAATCGGGTTCGGCGCGCGGGCGGCAAAGGTTACAAGTGGTGAACGTGAATTGTTAGTCACACTACCGCCGCCCTGCCCGCAAATGGTGAAGCGCCCCGTACCCGCTTGCCAATCACCGCCCATGCTGGGCAGGCCAACGATCCACGTTGCGCCGATCAGGATCACGGCGAGCCAGAAGAAGGGCCAGAAAAAGCGGAGGATACGGCGCGTGCGGGACATGGCGCCCCTATCGAACAATCCCGTCAATTGAGGAAGGGGGCAGAAAGTCAAACACCAGTCGCGGCGGCGGCCGGTCCATGTTTCGGCCAGCCCCTCTTCCATCAGAACTGTGCCGAGTGACCGGCCATCGCGGGTCACGATCCGCAGTTAGCGGCCATAGCGGTCCACATCGCGGCCTTGCTGCTCAAGCGTAAACGGCCCGGCATTCAGCAATTGAGTCAGCCGCAACGTCGCACGCGCGCCCAACCCCGCTTCGTGAGCGCAGCCGGGGCGCGATGTTTCGAGCGTGTTGATATCGGCGATCCGGATTTTCGCCCCCTGATGCCAAAAAGTGTCGCCATCAAACGCGCAATTGATCCGCTTTGCCTTGCCGCATTTTACATACAGATTGGCGGCGTTGTTGGCCGGGTTTTTCGGGGCGATGGCGACATCAATGGCTGCTTCGGCATAGGTAACGTGGGGGGCGGCCAGAAGCAGCAGCGGGAGGATGAGGGCGCGGATCATGCTTCGCAGCCTGCGCCGCGCCGGGCCCCGGGAATACTCCAATTCGCTACTTAAGGGCGATCACCTAGCGGGTGAATATCTACAGCGGCTTTCCTCCGCCCGATCAAACGGCTAAGCGCGCCCGGTAGATTTCGAGGAATTGGCGCATGAGCACTGGGCACGAAACGGATAACGGAGACAAGGGCATCCTTGCCAAAGCGGAAACGCTGATCGAGGCGCTGCCTTATTTCCAGCGCTACAAGGGCCGCACCTTTGTAGTTAAGTATGGCGGCCATGCGATGGGCGACCCCAAGGCCGCGCGCGAATTTGCCGAGGATGTGGTGTTGCTGAAGGCGGTCGGGATCAACCCGGTGGTGGTGCATGGCGGCGGCCCGCAAATCGGCGCGATGCTGAAACGGCTGGGGGTGGAAAGCAGTTTTGTCGACGGACTGCGGGTAACCGACAAGGAGACGGCGGAAATTGCGGAAATGGTTTTGTCGGGCGCGATCAACAAGGAATTGGTGGGCTGGATTGCGCAGGCAGGTGGCAAGGCAATCGGTATTTCCGGCAAGGACGGCGGGTTGGTTACTGCGACAAAGGTTAATCGCACCGCGAAGGACCCGGAAAGCAATATCGAGCGGGCGATCGATCTGGGGTTCGTCGGTGAACCATCCGAAGTGGATACCACTATCCTCGATACCGTCAGCGCGGCGGGCATGATCCCGGTGGTCGCCCCGATTGGCGCGGGCAAGGACGGGCATACCTATAACATCAATGCCGACACCATGGCGGGCGCGATTGCTGCGGCATTGGGCGCAGCGCGGCTGTTCCTGCTGACCGATGTGAAGGGCGTGCTGGATAAATCAGGCGAATTGCTGACCGATCTCGACCCGGCAGCGATCAAGAAATTGCGCGATGATGGCACGATCAGCGGCGGAATGATCCCCAAGCTGGAAACCTGCGTTCATGCGGTTGAGGGCGGCTGCGACGCAGCGGTAGTGCTGGATGGACGCGTGCCCCATGCGATGTTGCTGGAATTTTTCACCTCACGCGGGGCGGGAACCTTGGTCCGGGCGGATAAATGAAATCAGTAATGCGTATTATGCGGTTGATACAGTCCCCCCCGCTCGGGTAACAGGGGGCTTAGGGCGGCGCGCCCATCTATAGTCCAGTCACCCTCCGAAAGGACGAAATTTGCTGCTGATCATCGATATCCTGTCCATGCTGACCAATGTTCTGGTGATGCTGGTCATCGCCCAATTCATCATCGGTTTGCTGTTCGCGTTTAATGTCGTGAACAACAGCAATCAGTTTCTTCAACAGATTTACAACTCGATCAATTCGCTGCTGGAACCTGTGCTGGGGCCGATCCGGCGTATCCTTCCGGCAACGGGGGCAATCGATTTCTCGCCCTTGGTCCTGATTATCGGGCTGCAAGTTCTCATGCGGATCCTGATCGAAGTGGCAATGACTGCCGCATGACTTTGCCCGGCCCCGCTTACCGGATCGACGGCAAAGCCTTCGCGTTGAAATTGCGCGAGAAAGTTGGCGCGATCGCGGCTGACTTTGAGGCGAAGGCGGGCCGCAAAGCTGGACTGGCCGTGGTGCTGGTGGGCGATGATCCGGCCAGTCAGGTCTATGTCCGGTCCAAGGGCAAGGCGACACTGGCGGCGAACATGGAAAGTTTTGAGCATCGTCTGCCAAGCGATACCTCGCAAGATGGTCTGCTTGGTCTGATCGATACGCTGAATGCAGATGGCTCGGTTGACGGAATTCTGGTGCAACTGCCCCTGCCGGATCACCTTGACGAGCAAGCGATAGTCGAGCGGATCATACCCGAAAAGGATGTCGACGGTCTAACGCCAACCAGCACTGGCCGCTTGGCGCTTGGCCTGCCGGGACTGGTGCCGTGCACCCCGCTCGGCAGTTTGATGTTGCTGCAGGACAGATTGGGCGATCTGTCGGGATTGAATGCGGTGATAATCGGCCGTTCGATTCTGGTGGGCAAGCCAATGGCGCAATTGCTGCTGGATGCGAACGCAACCGTGACCATTGCCCATAGCCGGACCAACGATTTGCCCGAAGTCGTCCGCCGCGCTGATATCCTTGTGGCGGCAGTCGGACGGCCCGAGATGATCCGCAAGGACTGGATCAAGCCCGGCGCGACAATAATTGATGTCGGCATTAACCGCCTTCCGCCTGCTGATGGCGAGGACAAAGGGCGGCTCGTCGGCGATGTGGCCTTTGACGAAGCAAGCGAAATTGCCGGCGCAATCACACCTGTTCCAGGCGGAGTTGGGCCGATGACGATTGCAGTTCTGCTTCGCAACACGCTGGTCGCAGCGCACCGGAATGCCGGGATCGCGTTGGCGGAGGGGGCATTGTGATGCTGCGCGCGCGTATTTTGCTGGCGCTTTTGCTGGGTATGACCTTGGCCGCCTGCGCTGGCCCACAGCGCGAAAACCGCTTTCTGCAGTCATTGGGCAATCAGGCGCAGCCAAGCGATATCGTCGCGACGGAACTGTCCTTTGCCCGTCTGGCCCGCGAAAAGGGACATTGGAAAGCCTATGCGGAATATGCCGCCGAAGGCGCGATTGTGTTTGATCAGGCCGGCCCGCAGCTGGTCACGGACTATATCGCGAAGGGCAGCGGCGCTGGCGGTACCTTCGCATGGGATGTGCTCCATGTGTACATGAGCTGCGATGGTTCCCACGCCGCCAGCATGGGGACTTTCACCCACTCAAGCGGGGCCCAAGGCGTCTATACGACGATTTGGGAACGCCAGAAAAAGGGTGACTACCGCTTCATTCTCGATTTCTCTCAGGTGGGTGAAACTTGGGAAGATGCAGGCGATATGGTGCGTAGCACTGTGGGCGAATGCCGCGAGACAAAGCCCGAAGAACGGACGCAGCTGTTTGAGCCCGTTCGCCTAGAAATGGCTCGTGATGCAGATGCCAAAAATGTGCAGATGTATGCGGGCATTTCTGCTGACCAGTCATTCGGCTGGCTTGCAGGTCATGCCTCGCTGCAGGACCGCGGGATTATGCTTGGTACATTCACCGATGGGCGCTGGCGGATGATGGTCGGCCAGCGCGAGGAGGCGTCAGAAATCAACGCTGTTCCACAAACGCCCTCGGTGGCGCTTCCATGATGGAATTATTCCTTTCCGCGTTCATCACTTTGTTTGTGGTGATTGATCCGCCCGGCTGCGCCCCGATTTATGCTGGGCTCACCCGCGGAGCGACGCCGGCACAGCAGCGGATGATGGCGATCAAGGCCTGTCTGATCGCAGGGATCATCCTGCTCGGTTTTGCCTTGTTCGGCGAACAATTGCTGAGCGCGCTGCATATCGAGCTGGACGCATTCCGTATTGCGGGCGGGATCATGCTGTTCCTAATCGCGCTCGACATGGTGTTTGAAAAACGCACTCAGCGGCGGGAAGACCGCGCTGAAATGGTCATGGCTGATCCGGAATTGGTCGAAGATGTATCGGTCTTTCCGATGGCAATGCCGATGCTGGCCGGACCGGGCGCGATTGCCTCGGTGATGTTGCTGGTCAGTGGATCGAGCGGGATCGAGGGAACGCTAGTGATCCTCTGCGCACTGGCGGCAGTTCTGCTGCTGACGTTGCTGGCGCTGATCGCCGCGAGCCCGTTGATGAGAATTTTCGGAACTCAGGTCGAGGCAGTCATCACCCGGCTGCTGGGCGTGTTGCTGGCAGCGCTTGCTGCGCAATATGTAATCGACGGTGTACGGGCTTCTTTTTTGTAGCCTCAGGCGCCGGGCGCCCGCATCCGCAGGCTTGGCTTTCCTCGCATAAGCTCGGGCGGCCGGTCGGCCTTGCGGTCCGCTGGTCGCGGATCGGATTTGCGCAATCTATCAATGAGGCACCACGGTCTTGGTCGCGGCAGCCATAGGGCGACTGCCCGCCGCGCGGTTAGCGCTATAGCCTAAGGGGCCGGATGGCCCCGCCGGCGCTTGAGGCTATTGAAGAGTCACCCGGTCATCATCGCCGTCGCGGCGGCTGAAAAATTGCATCAGTTGGACCAGCAATTCGCAGCGAGTGGCGATGTCGTCCGCTTCCAACAGGGCCTGTTTGGCGGCTGGATCGAACGGAGCGATTTGTGACACGCCGTTGATCAACGACATATCGTCCAGCCGCGCAACCGAATCCCAATCAACGCTGTACCCCTGCGCATCAGCGAATCGGCGTGCTTCCCGCTCGAAGCTGGCTCGTTCGATACTGCTGAGGACCTCGTCTTCGTCATCCTCGATCAATTCGGCTTCCACTTGCCGGAACTGGGTGGTGACATCCAGTTCGCGCAGGACCCGGAAGCGTTGCTCCCCCTCCAGCACCAGATTGAACCGGCCATCATCCAGCGCCTCGAATTCGCCGATCCGGCCAACGCAGCCGATTTGGAACAAGGGCGCGCCTTCGGACGGGCGCTGCGGCTGGATCATTGCGATCCGCCGGTCGCGCGCCAAGGCATCGCTGGCGAGTGCGCGGTAACGCGGTTCGAACAGATGCAGCGGCAATCGGAGGCCGGGTAGCAGAATGGTGCCGGTGAGCGGAAAGATGGAGAGGCGTTTTGCCATTCGCTTACCCGAACAACAATGTGGAAAGGCGGCGCCGCGTTACGACAACCCAAGGGTCTTCCAAACCGATTGCTGCGAATATCTGGAGCAATTTGGCTTTCGCCGATCCTTCGTTCCAGTCGCGGTCCGCCTCGATCATGGCCAGCAGCGTATCGGCGGCTTCATCGCGGGACCTGGCGGCATAGGCTGCCTCGGCAAAAGCGAACTGCGCGGCCATATCCGCAGGGCGTTCAGCCGCCGTAGCGCGCAGGGCTTGCAACTCACCTTCGTCAACTGAGGTTCCAGCCAGTTCCAGCGCGCTCATTGCGGCCTGCACCAGCGGATCATCCTTCAGCGCCGTGTCCAAAGCATCCAGCACACCCTGTGCTTCCTGCGTTTCGCCCGATGCGGTGAGCGACCGAATCAGCCCCGCATGGGCTGCGGCATTGTCGGGCGCCATCTCTGTCACCTGACCAAATACACCGGCGGCGCGCTCCGCATCGCCTTCTGCCAATACCTGCTCGGCCATCGCAATGAACTGCGTCACGTCCTGCTGCGGCGCCTCGCCCGGCGCGCCTGCTTCTATAGGCAGCTTCTCGAGCAATTGGTCGAGCATCTGCTTCAGCTGTGTTTCGGTCCGGGCTGGAGTCAGGTCCGCCACCGGTTGTCCCTGAAACATCGCATAGACCGTGGGGATCGATTTGACCTGGAACTGGGAGGCAATGAATTGCTCCTCATCCACGTTCACTTTCGCCAGAATCACGCCCTTGTCGGCATACTCCGCCGCGACTTTTTCCAGCAATGGGGTCAGCGCCTTGCACGGGCCGCACCATTCGGCCCAGAAGTCCAGCACGACCAGTTTGGTCATCGAGGGTTCGACGATATCTTTCTTGAAACGGTCGACGGCTTTTTGCTCGTCAATATTAAGACCCATGCTGGCCAAGGTGCACTCCTGTTTTCTGGCCGATCATTCGGCCCGCTATCTGTAGTGTATCTATCGGTTTATGCTGAAACCACAATGTGGGCCTTTCCCAGCATATGTGAAGGGCCAATTACAGGACTTGTTAAAGCAGCTATTTTCCCCTTGCTAGGCTGGGTGACCGCTGCTAGTTGCCCGCTTCCCCACTGGTCCAGCGGTCTGGTGAACCCCTTACGGGGACCCCAAGGGAACAATAGTGAGCGGGCGTAGCTCAGGGGTAGAGCACAACCTTGCCAAGGTTGGGGTCGAGGGTTCGAATCCCTTCGCCCGCTCCAGTTTTCCTAGGAAAACCAAGAACTTACAAAATAGTCCTTTCGCGGAATTGTGTAAAAAACATATAAACGGATCATAAACGGTTTAGTCGTTTTTGAGGGGCGTTTATGGACTCTGCTGGAATACCGCCAAAAACTGGGCATCGAGCGCTGCCAACGGTTCTCGAAAGCAAGACGTTCAAGGATGGCGCAATCTATTTGTATCGCCGCGCGGAATACAAAAAACCGACGTGGTATATCCGCCTCAAGATACCCGGATCGAAGGGGTATGTTTGGAAATCGTCGCGCAGCACCGACGAATATGTCGCCTACCGGGTAGCAGAAGACCTCTACAATCAATCGCTGGTCAGGGTTCTGAGCGGCGGCAAATTAAACTCCAAGAGGATCTCGGACGCGCTCAACGAATATGTCGCCTTCCACGAGCGAGAGGATCAGCGCCTTTCAATCCACTACAAGATCTTGTTTGCTAAGCGCCTCATCCCGATTTTCAAATCGCGCACGTTTGAGGAACTCGACACCGCGCTCATTTCAGACCTCTTAAATACGCTCAGCAAGCAATCGACCCGTGCGACCCTTTCGCCCAACACGGTCCGAAGATTGCTTACAGACTTTCGCCACTTCCTCAGTTGGGCAGTTGAGCAAGGATATCTCGAAACCCTTCCTCGCTTTCCCAAAGTCGGAACGGATCAGAACCGCCGACCGCACTTCGATGACAAGGACTGGGGAACCCTTACCCGTTATATGCGAACCTTCATCCGGAACGCTCATGGATCGGTGAGACGGGACCGTGCGCTGCTGGTGGACTATGTCCTCGTGCTTGCGAACACCGGAATTCGCGTTGGTGAGGCACGGTCGCTTAAATGGCGTGATCTTCGCCCAATCACTTCCTCTGACGGATCAGAGACCCTCGCTCTGGTCGTCAGAGGCAAAACGGGAATGCGTGAGGTGGTTGCTAGAACCTCAGAAGTGAAGAAATATTTCAACCGCATTTTAAATGAGCGGAAAGCGGATCTAGGCGACGACCAATCGGACCTTCGCAACGCCAAAGCAGTTCCACCTGACACCTTCGTCTTTTGTGGGCGGGATGGCGTTCCAATCGGTTCGTTCAAGAAGTCGTTCGCGCGCCTCGTCAGCGACGCTGGAGTGGAGTTCGACACGTTCGGCAATACAGCCATGCCGGCCTAATCGCGCTGCTGCACCGGCTTGGGCTGGATTATCGCAAGCCCGATCTGGTCTCTCACAAGCTTGATGTCGCCAAGCAGAAAAGCTTTATCGAAGACTATGATCGGCTGATGCGCGGCCTTGATCCTGATGAGGCGGTGGTGTTCGTCGATGCGGTCCACCCGACCCATCAGGTCCGCGCGGTAGGTTGCTGGGCACCCAAGGATGAAGCGGTCGCCATCGCCCCGAACAGTGGGCGGGATCGGATGAACATCCATGGCGCCATCAACTTGGAAACCGGCAAGACACAGATGATCGAGGTCCTTACCGTCGATGCCCAAAGCACAATTATGCTGCTGATGGCCACCCCAGAGACGACTACATTGCTTGCCAGAGGCACCGGTGAGCTCGATTTTAATTTCCCAGATCCTTCCGAGGTAGACATTGATAGCCCGGTCGACGGTTCAACCCCGACGAGGGATTTGTTGTACCTCAACAACATCAACGACAAGGTTTGGTCACCAATCTACGGCGATGACGGCCAGCAGGTCGGCGAAATGTTCAGCTTGGGCACCGACAGCCAAACCGGCGAAGGGGCGTGTTTTGAACGCTATTTCCCCGGATGGACGCGGGCGGCGATCAGCGATGGGTTCGCTGTTTATGATGAAGTCTACGTCCTCGATGGCGAGATTTCATCTGGATCCAATGATGTGTGGGCCAAGGGACACTATTGGTACCGTGCCCCAGAAACCCCGCAGCCCACTTTGCAGTCGCAATCTGGAGCATTGGTTTTCAGATGTTTTGGATGATCGGCTTAGCGGGCTTCTTTTAGCCTAGCGCGCTCCATGCCCGTCTAAGCGGCGCCAGCAATCACATTTCCGCAATTTTTTTGGGGCAACTCGGCGAATTTCTGTTGCAATGCGGATATACCTCGCTAACAGCGGAGATATGTTGTATCATTCTATAAAATGCGCCTGCGGGCAGTCTGCCTTCTTGCTCGCGATCGCGGCAATAGCCGCGCCGATTTCGGCCTCGGCTCAGGACAGTTCGGCGGCAGATCCAGCCGAACCGGCTGCCTCCCAAACTTCCCGATACGACAAGTCGGTTGATGATTTTCATAATCGCGGTCATCGCTTCGATGGGACAATCGTGGTCAGCGCGGTCGGGGTGACCCAGCTTGACGTATTGGCCAGCACGTCGGTGATGCAGGGTGTCGAATTGCAGCGCAGTCTCGACGGTCAGCTAGGCGAAACGCTCGCCAAATTACCCGGAGTGTCCGCGACCAGTTTCTCGCCCGGCGCATCGCGCCCCATTTTACGCGGATTTTCCGGTGAGCGCGTCAAGGTTTTGGTTGATGGTATCGGCGCGATTGACGTGTCAAATACCTCAGCCGACCATGCGGTTTCAATCGATCCGTTGACGGCTGAACGCATCGAAGTGCTGCGCGGTCCGGCTGTCATGTTGTACGGCAGTCAGGCCATTGGCGGCGCGGTCAACGTGATCGACAAGCGTATCCCGCTGCGCCCTCTCGATGAACCGGTCCACATCGATGCCCGCCTTGGGGCTAATACTGCTGCAGATATGCTGGAGGGCGGCTTGTCGGTCGATATCCCGGCTGGCAAACAAGTTGTGCTCCACGTCGATGGCTCCTACCGCCGAACCAAGGATCTGGCGATTCCAGGCTTTGTTGCCTCAGATGCTTTGCGGGCAGAACTGCTTGCGGAAGCTGCTGCCGATGAAGCGGACGAGCCGGAGGAGGCCGCCGAACTGCGGGAGGTCGCCGGTCTGCGCGATGTGCTGCCCAACAGCGCCACTAAAACATACAGCGCTAATGCCGGCTTCGCCTTCTTCGAAGGGGAGAGCAATCTCGGGGCCGCGATCGGCATTTACGATACGACTTACGGCATCGCCACCCTGCCGGGCACCGGGCACGCTCATGGCGAAGGTGAGGGCGATGGCGGGGATGAGGTTGAGGAAGAAGGCGAGGAAGTCGTCACCATTGGTCTGCGCCAATATCGTGCAGACTTTCGCGGCCAACTCGCATTAGGGGACGGTTTTTTCTCTCAATTGCGTACTCGCTTTGGCTATAGCGATTACACCCATACAGAATTCGAGGGCACCGAAGTTGGCACCACATTCGATGTCAAAGGCTTCGAAGGGCGGGCCGAACTGGTTCAGAATCTGCGTGGCACCTGGCAGGGCGTTTTGGGCACACAATATTACTTCAGGGACTTCGATGCCGAGGGTGCGGAAGCCTATGTTCCGCCCAATTTAACCTCACAATTGGCGGTGTTCGCTTTGCAGGAAGTTGGCATTGGTCCGGTACAGTTGGAATTTGCCGGGCGCTATGAAGCCACTGACGTTGAGGCCCGGACCCTCGGAATCAATCGCAATTTTGACAGCTTCTCCGGTGCCGTGAGTCTGGCGCATGAGACGGAAAACGGATTTCGTTTCGGGATTACCGGATCGCGGGTGGAGCGTGCTCCCAGCGCGGAGGAATTGCTTTCCAACGGCCCGCACATTGCAACCCAGGCGTTCGAGATCGGTGATGCGAATTTGAAGGTTGAGAGCGCGATTGGCGCGGAGGCATTTGTCCGGGGCCGGATCGGCCTCGCGAGCATAAACCTGTCGGCCTACAAAAACTGGTTCAACGATTACGTCTATCTGGAAGAAACCGGCTTGGAGGAGGATGATCTGCCGGTCTTCCAATATCTACAGGCTGATGCGGAATATTTTGGCATCGAGGGCGAAATCTCGCTGCCGATATTCGACAGCGGGCCACTGACGATACTGGCTGATTTGCGCGGGGACTACATCCGCGCTGAACTGGATGATGGCACGCCATTGCCGCAGATCCCGCCGCTGAGCATGTTGGGCGCGCTAGAAGCGCAAACCGAACGATTTGATGTCCGGGCGGAGGTGCAATGGTCGGGCAGTCAGACCCGCACGGCAGCGTTCGAAACACCAACCGACAGCTTCACATTCGTCAATGCATCGATTGCATGGAAGCCATTGCGCGGCGAAGAGAATCTGACCTTGCTGCTTCAGGCCAACAATATCTTTGATGTGGAGGGCCGCCGTCACGCCAGTTTCACCAAGGATTATGTTCCCTTGGCGGGCCGCAATATCCGGATCAGCGCGAAAGCGAGCTTCTAGGCCCGATTTCGCGCCAACAGGTCAATCTTCGACTGCGAAGCTGATCTCCGCATTGTCTTCAAGCCGCTTGACCAGCGCCTCGCCAACAAACGAGCCGGGAGTGCCAATCCCGCCCGGTGCATCGCTGTGGCCCAGCGCAATTGCGGTTTCGGCAATCATCCGGCTGGTTGAACCATAGCCCGGATCATAGCGGCCTTTGACGCCGTAATTGATCTTCTCGCCATCTGCTGTTTCGCCGAGGAACACCACGTCATAGAACCCGTTCTCGCGCTCTTTTTTGGTGGGGCCTTCGCCCGGCTTGGGGGCTTTCGCGCCGAAGGGGTTCTTTAGCATTTCGGCGATGCCCTTGGCGGCCTTTTCGCCCATTTCACCCGCGCTGGTAAGCATCATCTCGTCATATTTGAAATCCTCGCCATAAGGATGGCCGAGGAGGAAGTTGGTCCGATGGACGTTCTTGGTATTGATCGTCGCCATGATAAAGGGCGCGGCCCATTTGCCCAGATCCTTGTCATATTCCGGGATCATGCCCGATGGCTGCTTGGGGCCGGTAAAGCCCGGCGTCAGACCGAAGGAGCTTTGCAGAACTGAAATCAGCTTGGGGTTTTTGGCCACTGCTTTCATCGTTTCCTTCATGCTGGCGACTGTCCCGCCCGATGGTCCACCCTGCATCCCGCGTACTCGGCCTTTGACCCGCGTGGCAGGCTTGCCGAAGCGCTTCTTCGCTTCTTGCTGAAGCATGAAAACGCCGAGATCGAACGGGACCGAATCGAAGCCGGAGGAGAAGCATATGCGTGCGCCGCTTTTTACAGCTGCGTCGCCGTATTTCTCGATCATCTGGAACATCCAGGTCGGTTCGCCAGACAGATCGCAATAATCGGTGCCAGCTTCGACGCAGGCGGCAACCAGCGGTTCGCCATAGAGAATGTAGGGGCCTACGGTCGTCAGGACCACTCGGGTCTGTGCGCACATTGCCTTCAGGCTGGCCGGGTCCTCTGCATCGGCCACGATCAGCGGGGTGCTGACGGGCGCGCCGATCAAATCGCGCACTTCTTCCAGCTTGGACTGACTGCGGCCAGCCATCGCCCAATTTGGCGCGTCTTTGCGGCCAGCATAATGATCGTTCAGATATTCGGCGACCAGGCGGCCGGTATATCCGGTGGCGCCATAGACAATGATATCGAATTTGCGGTCGGCTTTGCTCACGGTTTAATTCTCCCAATCTGTGGAGACTGGAATGGGCGCGGAAATGCTTCGAGTCAAAGACGTAGCGTCATAGCCATTTCGCCGTCACAATTTTGGTAATGTGACCCCGCGTTGGCCCATATATTTGCCCGCGCGGTCCGCATACGTCACTTCTGGCCGCTCATTGCCCTTCAGGAACAGGAACTGGCAGGCGCCTTCATTGGCGTAGATTTTGGCGGGAAGCGGGGTGGTGTTGGAAAATTCCAGCGTGACATGGCCTTCCCAGCCCGGTTCCAGCGGAGTCACGTTCACAATGATCCCGCAGCGCGCATAGGTCGATTTGCCCAGACAGATCACCAGCACATCTTCGGGAATACGGAAATATTCCACTGTACGCGCCAGCGCGAAACTGTTGGGCGGGATGATACAGCAATCAGTTTCACGGTCGACGAAGCTGTTCGGGTCGAACTGCTTGGGGTCAACTACACTGCTGTTTACATTGGTGAATATCTTGAATTCCGGCGACACCCGCGCGTCATATCCATAGGAACTGAGCCCGTAGGAAATGCAGCCATCGCGCCGCTGTGCCTCCACAAACGGTTCGATCATGCCTTTTTCGGTGGCCTGTGTCCGGATCCATTTATCGCTGAGAATCGCCATGTCAGGATGATTGACCAAGCCTGCGCGCCGAGCAAGTGCAGGGCCGCTTTTTTCCCCGCAACTAATGTTAAAAACTAGTTGATCGGTTTCGCGCCCAACTGCGGATTAAGGCCGGTAATGTAGTTCAGCCATTTTTTCGGCTTACGCAGCATTTTCTCGGGGTAATCAACCTTCAGGCCTGCAATCTGCGCCATTTTGCCGACAAAGTGGATGCAGTTACGATCATCCAGCGAATAAAACTTCCCCGGCGCATCACGCCAAGCCTTCATTTCCGCGACCACCTGACCATATTGCGCATCGGTCAGCTTTACCGAAAAATGGCGGTTGGTGCTGGTGACATATTTCTGCGGTTCGACCACAATTTCATGTTCCACCGGGCCTGACAGGATCTTGGTAGAAACCGTCTTGGCGGTGAAGCCAAAATTCTCGTTTATTTCGGCACCCGTGCTGTCCAGAGTTCCGCGCAGCACCACAAAGGTGTGCGGATAACGGCCGAAGAACACCGATCCATTGAAGCTTTGAAAAGTCATCGTGACCGCGGCGGCAGCCGGCAGCGACCAGCCAAGCGAAACGAGCGATAGGATTAGAGCGAGTATTCGGGTCATGCGCGCACTCATATCAACCACCCGGGCGAAGGTGAACCGTAAATTCGCGGCTTTCAAACATTGGGCTATAATCCGGCGAGCAAACTGGCATTGCCGCCAGCTGCCGTGGTGTCGATGCAGACCACTCGCTCGGTTGCAAACCGTGCGACGTAATTGGGTCCGCCCGCCTTTGGTCCGGTGCCGGATAATCCCTCACCGCCGAATGGCTGGCTTTCAACCACCGCCCCGATCTGGTTGCGGTTAACGTAGAAATTCCCGATTTTCGCGCGCGCTTCCACAAACCGCCGGGTTGCCTCGATCCGGCTATGCAGGCCCAGCGTCAGGCCAAATCCAGCGGCATTGATGTCATCTACGACCTGTCCCAGTTGATCGGCCCGGAACCGCACAAGATGAAGGATTGGTCCGAAATTCTCTCGCTTGAGATCGAGGATCGAATTTAGTTCGATGATGGCGGGGGCAACAAAGCACCCCTTTGAAATCGCCGAGTTGGAACCGCGCGGCAGCTTGCGTTGCCATACTGCGTGTCCGGCTTTTTTACGGCGGGCGACATGGCGGTCGAGCGCGGCCTTGGCGTCGGGATCGATGACCGGGCCGACATCGGTTGCAATGTTTGCTGGATCGCCGATTTCCAGCGCCTCGAACGCGCCGAGGATCATGCCCAGCATCTGGTCGGCGACGTCTTCCTGCAGATACAGCACCCGCAGCGCTGAACACCGCTGGCCGGCGCTTTGGAACGCGCTGGCCACCACATCGCGGGTGACTTGTTCCGGCAGGGCAGAGCTATCGACGATCATCGCGTTCTGGCCGCCAGTTTCAGCAATGAATGTGGCGATCGGCCCGTCACGCGCTGCCAGACTGCGGTTAATTGCCCGCGCAGTATCGGTTGATCCAGTGAAGGCAACACCCGCCAGTCTCGGGTCGGAAGTAATCATTGCCCCAACGTCTCCCGCGCCCGGGATCAGCTGGAACACCTCGTCTGGAATGCCCGCTTCGTGACATAGCCTTACCGCCAGAGCGGCAATCAGCGGGGTCTGTTCGGCGGGCTTGGCTATGACTGTATTGCCAGCGGCCATCGCTGCTGCTGCCGGGCCAATGAAAATAGCCAGCGGGAAATTCCATGGACTGATGCAGGCGAATACGCCGCGTCCAGCCAGAGACAGCCGGTTTTCTTCGCCAGTAGGGCCGGGCAAGATTGTCGGTTCGGCAAACAACCGCCGCGCCTCAGCCGCATAATAGCGCAGAAAATCGACTGCTTCGCGCAGCTCCAGCACGCCGTCTAGCAGTGTCTTGCCTGCCTCGCGCTGGCACAGCGACAGGAATTCATCCGTATGGTCCTCGAACAGATCCGCTGCCGCTTCGAGCAGCAGCGCGCGTTTCTCGCCGCCTAATGCGTTCCAACCCGGCTGGATTGCCACAGCGCGGGTGATTGCTTCCTCAACCTCCTCGGCCAGCGCATCGCGCCTTGTGCCGATTTCCACGGTTAGATCGTGCGGCATGGTAATCGGGGCAATTTCGCCCGCCTCGTCAGACAGGAAGGTTGGCTCGGCAATCCACTGGCGGCCCTCCAGCGCGGCCAGCCGGTCGTTTAACGGTTCGAGCACCAGTGGATCGCACAGATCGATCCCGGCGCTGTTGATCCGGCCGGGGAACAAATCTCCTGGCAATGGAATCGCGGGGCTACGTTTAGGTTCGATAACCGCTAGGTCGGCGACTGGATCGGTAGTCAGTTCCGCGATTGGAACTTCGGCATCGGCCATCCGGTTCACAAAGGAGGAATTGGCCCCGTTTTCCAGCAAGCGCCGGACGAGATAGGCAAGCAACTCCTTATGTCCGCCCACCGGTGCGTAAATCCTGACCGGTGTGCGGCTGCTGCCTTCCTGCGCGGCCAGTTCGCCATAAACATCCTCGCCCATGCCGTGCAGACGCTGGAACTCGAACTGGTTAACGCCGCCGTCCGAGTCATGGGCCATCGCCTTGATCGCGCCAATCGTATAGGCGTTATGTGTGGCGAAGGCGCAGTAGATCACATTGCCCGCCGCCAGCAATTTCGTAGCGCAGGCCAGATAAGAAACATCGGTCGATAATTTGCGAGTGAAGACCGGAAAATCATTGTGCCCGCCAACATGGCTCAGCTTGATTTCCGTGTCCCAGTAAGCGCCCTTAACCAAGCGGACCATCAACCGGCGGTCATGCTTTCGGGCCAATTTGATCGCCCATTCGCACAGCGGGACGGCCCGTTTTTGATAGGCTTGCACAGCCATCCCGAAGCCCTGCCAACCCGAAGCAAACAAATCATCGTCGCCAACCAGCGCTTCGATGATATCCATCGACAATTCGAGCCGTTCGGCTTCTTCTGCATCGATTGTAAAATGAATATCGGCATCACTGGCCTTCGCCGCCAGACCCTTCAGGATCGGGATGAGCGCGGCCTTGGCCTGGTCTGCATGTAGGAAATCATACTTCGGATATAAAGCAGACAATTTGACCGATATTCCCGGCGAGCGGACCATGCCGTCCTTTGCTTCACGCGCCAGCCGTTCGATCGCGCGGACATAAGATTGCCGGTAGCGTTCTGCGTCTGCGAAAGTCATCGCCGCCTCGCCCAGCATATCGAAGCTATGCGTCAGCCCGCGTTCGCGCTCCGGCTTGGCGCGCTTCAAGGCCTCTTCGATGGTCCGCCCGAATACGAATTGCCGGCCCAATATCCGCATCGCCTGCAGCGTTGCGGTGCGGATCACCGGCTCGCCCAATCGGCCAACCGCGCGCTTCACTGTCGCCCCCATGCCGCGTTGCTGCAATTCCGGCCGCTCTAACACTTCGCCGGTTAGCATGAGCGAGAAAGTTGCGGCATTAACGAAGGTCGAGGGGCTTTCGCCCAGATGTTCGGACCATTCGATGCCGCTCAATTTGTCGCGGATCAAGGCGTCAGCAGTTGCAGAATCCGGCACACGGAGCAGCGCCTCAGCCAAACACATCAGGGCCACGCCTTCCTCGGTGGCGAGTCCATAAGTCTGCAGGAATGCATCAAGCCCGCTGGCCTTGCGGGCCCGCGCGCCCTCGATCAGCTTTCCGGCCATCTCTGCCGCATTTTTATGCACGGCGGAGGCAGGCGCAGCCTCACGCAATCGCTGTTCTACACACGCCTGCTCATCTTGGCGGTAAGCAAGCCGAAATGGGGCGCGGCTGATCGTATTCAAACGTGGCGTGTGGTAATTCATTGCAGAACCTGAAAGCTGAATTTGGAGAGGCTAGCGGCGGTTTGGACCCGGTCGCGGCGCAGATCAAGCGAAGTGTCGCTGCAGTGCAGGGGGCGCAAATGCTCCTCGACATCTGCTGTCAGCCGCGCAAGAGCAGTTGCAGGCATTCATAAACAGGATAAATGCGATGGCGGGGCGGTTTTTCGATCAATGGAAAGTGGGCGACCGGATCGAGCATGAAATCCGCCGGACAGTGACTGAGACGGACAATCTGCTTTTCACCACAATGACCCATAACCCCCAGCCGCTACATCTGGATGTGGAGGCGGCGAAGGCTTCTGAATTTGGTCAGATTCTGGTCAATGGCACCTTCACATTTTCGCTAATGGTTGGCCTGTCGGTGGGCGACACCACATTAGGCACATTGGTGGCCAATCTGGGCTATGATAAATTGGTCATGCCCCGCCCGGTGTTCATCGGTGATACGATGCGGGCGACCAGCGAAGTGACAGAATTGCGCGCATCCAAATCGCGGCCCAATGCCGGGATTGTCACCTTTACCCATCAGCTGATTAATCAGCGCAGCGAAGTTGTGTGCCAGTGCCTGCGTTCGGCCCTGCTTAAGAAGTCTGCGAGCTGAAACACTAGGGCGTAACGGCCTGTTGGCCGCTCTGATCGCCGCCAAGCGCTTGCCACAAAATCACCCGTGCGCGTTCGGCCCGACCGCGCGCTACGGCCGCGCGCTCCCCTGATGCATCGGCGCTGCGGCGAGCATCCAGGACGGTAAGAAAATCGGACAGGCCTGCGCGGTAACGCACATCGGCCAAGCGGGCTGACCGATCTGAACTGGCGCGTTCGCGGTCTGCAACTGTTAAAGCGCGGTCGGCGGCTGCGACCAATCCGTAACCAGCCTCGGCATCGCCAAGCGCGGTGAATACAGCGGCACGATAGGATTGGAAGGCGATGCGTTTGTCCGCCTCGGCACCATCAATTTCGGCTTCGATTCGGCCGAAGTCGAGCAGCGGCGCCAGCAGCGATCCGCCAACCGCTTCGGTAATTGCATCAGTTTCAAACAACCCGCCGATATCAAACGCCAGCAAGCCAAGGGCAGCGGACAGATCGAGCGAGGGAAACCGCTGTGCTGCAGTGGCATAGAGATCAGCGTCGCTCGCAGCCAGGCGCGCGGCGGCGGCCAGAACGTCGGGGCGGTTGGCCAGCAAGTCTGACGGCACGCTAGCGGGCGCGGCGGGCTGAGCCGTATCGGGCGCGGGCTGGTTCAGCGCGGCCCGCACTTTTTGCGCAGACTGGGCGGTCAATGCGACGAGGCGCCCGATCAATTGTGCACGCTCGCCGGGCAAGGCGGCAATCCGGCTACGGCTCGCCTCTGCCGTGGTTTCGGCCCGCACGCGGTCGAAGCCGGGCGCGATACCTGATCTTTCGCGGATTTCAGCGAGAGTAACCAGCGTTTCAGCGGCTACCACATCTTCTTCCAGCGCAGCTTCGCGGGCGGCCAATGTTCGCCAATCGATCACCGCACCAGCCACCTCGGCCAGCAGTGCAATTCGAACCCCGGCAGCATCGGCTCCGGCGGCGTCGATCCGCGCAATCGCGGCGCGTTCCTGCGCGCGCAATTGGCCGAACAGATCAGGGTCCCATGCCACGGTGAGCGATGCACCGTAGCTGACCTGTTCAGTATCGATGGTAATCGTTGATGGGAAATTGGCGCCAAATTGTGCAGGATTGGTCCGCGTGCCTTGAACCGAAGCGGTGCCATTGATCTGCGGCATCCGATTGGCTCCGGCGCGGCTGGCAGTCGCCCGGGCGCGGTCAATCCGGGCAATTGCTTCTGCCAAGGATGGCGCATCAGACAATGCCAGCGCAGACAGGTCATCAAAGGCCGGATCGCCTTGCGGCAGCAAAGCGGCGACATTCGCCGATACGTCCATTGCGGGGGCATAAGCAAAACTCGCCGGAAGCGCAGGCGGCGGCGTTTCAATCTTTGCCGCTGGGCCAGCCACGCAGCCGCCCACTGTCGCGACCAGAGCGAGGGCGCTACAGGCGGTCAGAAAACGCATAGGGAGCACTATTTTGCGTCCTTCGCCGCAGCAGCCGGGGCCGCTGGAGCTGCTTTCGGCTCAGCCTTGCGCGCGGGGATGAACGCGTCAATTTGTTGGCCAACGCGAAACATTCCATTCGTTTCGGGCAATTCATAGAGAACTTGTAGAACCCGCACATCCACCCGTTCACTGGCGCTGTTGGTCAGCGACCTTTTAGGAACGACCTGCGGTTCGGCGCGAACGAATTTGGCGCTGACTTTCTGGTCCGCGGCGCCGCGCGGATTGATATTGGCGGCGGCGCCCAGATTCAGCCTGACCGCTTCATCTTCGTCAATATCGACCCGGACATACAGCGGGCGGGTCTCGCCCATTTCGATGTAGGGATTGGAGTTGCCGCTTTGTTGGCCGCCAGCCTGCACGAATTCGCCGGTGCGAATGTTGACCGCCAGAATCTCACCGGCAATCGGTGCGCGAACGGTCAGGCGGTCCAATTCGGTTTTGGTGGACCCGGCGGCTGCCTTGGCTGAGGCAAGTTGGGCACGGGCGACCGCCAGTCTGCTGCTCGCCGCGCTGGCATCGCCTTCTGCACGAATTACCTCGGCGCGGGAGACGGCACCGCCATCTTCAACTTGTCTGTACAATGCCAGTTGCTGGGCTGCCGTCTTGCTCGCGGTGCTGGCCTCCGCAAAGGCGGCTTCGGCCTGAGTAATGGCGGCGTTTGCTTCTGTCAGACGCGCCCGTATTGCGCGGTCATCGACGGTAAACAGGTGCTGTCCTTTAGAGACATAATCGCCCGGACGGACACGGACATCCGTCACCAAACCGGACAGGGATGTGCCGATATTGACCAGCTCGCTGGATGGTTCGACAACGCCGGTACCTGCCACGCGGGGCGCATCGGCCAACTCGCCTTCGGCATGGGCGGGCTTTTCTGCCGGATCATCGAGCGAACGATCGGGCTGTCCGGTTACGAGGACATAGATCGCAAGCAGCAGGCCAAGAAAGGCCAAAATCGGCAGAATCCGCCGCGAAAAACTCCAACCTTTTGGCAATAGCGCCATGGCCTATCCTATCCTTCTTGCGGCATCGTTGTGCCGTCATGAGTAATTCGCCCGTCCTCAAGCACGAGGATCCGGTCGGCAAGATCGAAAATGCGGTTATCATGGGTGACGATTATCACCGAGCGGCCCTCTGCTACGGCAACTTCGCGCAGCAGATCCATCACTCTGCGTCCAGATCGGGCATCGAGCGCAGCAGTTGGTTCGTCGCAAACCACCAGCCGGGGCTCGTGGACCAAAGCCCGCGCAATTGCGACGCGTTGTTGTTGTCCGCCTGAAAGCTGGCTGGGCAATTTGTCGGCCTGATCGGCGATATTCAGACGATCAAGCATTCCGCGCGCTTGTTCCCGCGCTTCCTTCAATTTCATGCCGCGCGCCAGCAACGGGACCGCTGCATTGGCTGCCGCATCAATGGTCGGGATCAAATTGTACTGCTGGAAAATGAACCCGATATTGGCCAGTCTGAATCCCACCAGCTGGGTGTCGGTCAGGTCATAAATGTTCTGTTCGAAAACGTGTATCTCACCCTCGGTCGGCCACAGGATGCCAGCAATGATCGAGATCAGTGTCGTTTTGCCCGATCCGGATTCGCCAACCAGATAGGTCAGCTGTCCAGAACGGATATCCAGATTGATATCGTGGAGCACCCGGATCGTTTCCTGACCTGCCTGAAAGTCGCGTGAGACATCGCGGACATGGATCGCCGAATCGGCTGTAAGAGTACCGATCATCTGAATACCTCGGCCGGCTCAGTGTTCATCACGCTGCGCAGGCCCAACCATCCGGACAGGCCGAGAATGATGATCACAGGGATCACGCAGATGATAGGGATTTGCCAAGGCGAATAGAAGCCTTTGAAGTTAGGTCCTGCTTGTTCGAACCAATAGATGAACAGCACCGAACCGAGGATTCCGAAGGCATAGCCAACCGAACCGACCAGCGCGGCCTGTGTTGCAACCATTCCCGCGATCTTGCGGTTGGTGACTCCGATCGCCTTCAGGGCGCCAAACTGTTTGATGTTGTCGCGAATGAACAGGTTGAACGTTAGGCCGACGATTGCCACGCCGACGATGAAACCAAGCATCACGGTAATACCGAAATTGTACGGAATACCGGTGTTCTCGATGACGAAATCGATGCCGTCCTGTGCAAACTCGTCGCGGGTGCGGGCTTTCCATTCCGTCTGTTCGTTGATCCGAGCGGCCAATTCATCTGGCGTGACCCCCGGCGCGGCGCGGGCGAGCACAAAGCTCATTCGGTTGCGGGTACCGGGCACATAAGTCAGTGCGCGGGAATAGCGGGTATATAGAAAGACCTGACTGGTAAATGTCGGCGTGGCATCGACCACACCGCGAATAATCGCCCGTCGATCGTTCAGTTCCAATCGCTCGCCAACTGGATTAACTCCCTCGCCGAACATTTTTCCGGCACCAACATCATCGATAATGACCGCGTCAGGCTCGGCCAATGAGTCCGCATCGCCGATCAACATTGTGTGCGGCAGGCCGATCAGCGTTGTATCGTCCACCCCGACGATGGCGACCCCTTCGAGGTCTCCTTCGCTGGAGCGAACCGATGCGGCTGAGCGCAGATGCGGTACTGCCCATTCGACGCCGGGGACTGATCTGACCGCGTCAAGCGCGGTGGCCGGCATTGCGTAGTTAACCTCGGGGGTTCGGGTGACGTTGTCCATAACCCAGACATCAGCCGTCAGGGCAATCGGGCGAACAAGCAGGTGACAAGCGGCTGAATTGCTGAATCTATGCATATCCTCTGATTTGGAAGAGGGGATTTTGTGTTGGATAGTAGTGATCAGTCGCGCGGTGCGCTTGGCGAGG
>Ga0209702_10001021_pt1 | contig 56741 bp, 54 predicted proteins | sample FRY01_FD_187210 | JGI IMG/M metagenome (GOLD analysis project Ga0209702, IMG submission 187210) | Freshwater microbial communities from Lake Fryxell liftoff mats and glacier meltwater in Antarctica - FRY-01 (SPAdes) (version 2) | ecosystem: Environmental > Aquatic > Freshwater > Ice > Glacier...
ACCTCGTTTTGAATTTACTCACCACCACCACCATCACTTTTGCTGCGAACAATGTAAGCGTGTGTTTGACATACACGCCTGCCCAGGCGATTTGTCACGCCTAGTACCTGAAGGGTTTACCGTTTTGAAGCATGAACTTAATCTTTACGGTTTATGTGCTCAATGTGCATTAAACTTAGAAGAAACTAAATTAACCTAAGTATTTGTCAATTTAATTTGTTTAATCAGGTAAAACCCTTGCCTATGTTTTACCCCTATTTCTTCAGTGTGTGCTGTAATCATTCGCTTAGTTGAAAACTCGGTTTTTTAGATTGTTTAGATTTTGCGTTATTTTTGCGTGTTTTTTTGAGTATTTTTAGAGTGTTGAAACGTTATGAACCAACCTATTAAAATTGAAGACATGGTGCCAGTCACCATTCTCACAGGCTTTCTGGGGGCGGGTAAAACCACCCTTTTAAAAAGAATATTGACTGAATATCACGGCAACCGAATTGCCGTTATTGAAAATGAATTCGGTCCAGAGAGTATTGACAACGAGTTGCTTATTCAAGACAGCGACGAACAAATTATTGAACTCTCGAACGGTTGCATTTGCTGCACTGTTCGGGGCGACCTCATGCGAACCCTCAATGACTTACGCGAACGCCGCGAAGCCGGCACCATTAAATTTGAACGCATCATCATTGAAACAACTGGCATGGCTAACCCCGGGCCTGTTTGTCAAACGTTTTTTATGGACGATGAAATCGCGGAATACTACAGGCTTGATGCGGTCATTACTGTCGTTGACGCCAAGCACGGTATGCAAACACTTGACGACCAAGAAGAGGCGCAAAAACAGGTAGGCTTTGCTGATCGTATTTTAATTTCCAAAAAAGACCTGGTTACCGATAATGAATACGAAACGCTGCGCCGTCGCCTAGTACAAATTAACCCGCGGGTTGCGATTGACGCAGTCCATTTTGGTGAAACTGACATCACCAAACTTCTAGAAATGAGCGGTTTTAACCTCAATACAATTTTAGATATTGACCCCGCCTTTTTATCGGCTGATCACCCCGATGCTGCGCAGGCGCATGATCACCAGGCACATGGTCACGATCACGGTCATGATCATGACCACGATCACGACCACAGTCACGACCATGACCACCACCATGCAGCCCACGATGATTCCATTGGGGCTTTTGTATTCAAATCAAATAAGCCATTTGACCCTGAAAGACTTGAAGAGTTTTTAGGGGGTGTGGTACAAGTCTATGGCCCAGATTTATTGCGTTATAAAGGCATACTTTATATGAAGGGTCTTAATCGTCGTATGCTCTTTCAGGGTGTGCATATGATGATGGGGGCTGAACCGGGTAAACCGTGGGCAGCAACCGAAAAGAAGTCAACCAAAATGGTCTTTATCGGTCGTAAATTACCGCAAGAGATTTTTACGCAGGGCTTGGAACAATGCCTTGCCCGCTAAATTGACCCGCAAGCATTAATTAAGAGTTTCGGCTCGAACGGAGTAACCACATGGCAACAAAATCAACTAAAGAAGCACCGGAAACATCGGCAGAAACCGTGATTAAAAAAACGGTTACAGCAAAAGCGGCTCCTAAAACGGCTAAACCTGTTGACGACAACACACCGCTGACTGAAGAACAGTTGCTTAAAATGCCTGAGTCAGACTATATGAATGCCGCTCAAATTGCATTCTTTCGCGCCCGTCTTCGTGTGCTTGAGCAAGATCTATTGAGTAATGCGGGTGCAACCACTGAAAACTTGCGCGAAACCCAATTTGTGCCAGACCCAGCAGACCGTGCCACCATAGAAGAAGAGCATGCCATTGAGTTGCGTACCCGTGATCGTGAACGCAAACTGTTAAAAAAAGTGCAACAGTGCATTTCGCGTCTCGATTCAGGTGAATATGGTTGGTGCGAAGAAACCGGTGAACCCATCAGTCTTCGTCGTCTGTTGGCACGCCCGACCGCTACACTGTCTCTTGAAGCCCAAGAGCGTCGCGAAATGCGTCAAAAAATGTTTGGTGATTAAAGTTTACAAGTTAGCGGCTTGAATCATTCTCAAGCCGCCGCCACAAGGAAGTTATGGAATCGTTTCACGCAACCACCATCGTCTGCGTTCGCCGTGGGCAAAACGTAGCGCTTGGTGGTGATGGGCAAGTCACCCTAGGCAATATTGTTATTAAAGCCACTGCGCGCAAAATTCGCCGGCTTTATCACAACCGAGTTTTAGCGGGTTTCGCGGGTGCAACGTCTGACGCCTTCACATTACAAGAACGGTTTGAAGCCAAACTTGAAAAACATCAAGGCCACCTCATGCGATCGGCTGTAGAATTGTCTCGCGATTGGCGAACTGACCGTATGTTGCGTCGCTTAGAGGCGATGTTAATTGTGGCTGACCGCGATCACACACTGGTTTTGACAGGGAATGGTGATGTGCTTGAACCCGAGCACGGCATTGCGGCAATTGGCTCTGGTGGTGTTTACGCGCAGTCTGCAGCGCTGGGTTTAATTCGGCATACTGAACTTGAGCCCGCTGCAATTGTCAAAGCCTCACTCGAAATTGCGGGTGATTTGTGTATTTATACCAATCAACAACACGTTATAGAAACTCTTTAACATCATGAATGCATCACACATGACCCCCGGCGAGATCGTCTCTGAACTCGACAAATTTATTGTTGGGCAAGACCGTGCCAAACGCGCAGTCGCTGTTGCCCTGCGAAACCGCTGGCGTCGTCAGCACGTTGCAGAGCCACTGCGTCACGAAATTCACCCAAAAAATATTTTAATGATTGGCCCCACCGGTGTGGGTAAAACTGAAATCGCGCGGCGGTTAGCGCGTTTAGCGCAGGCCCCTTTTATTAAAATTGAAGCCACTAAATTCACTGAAGTGGGTTATGTCGGGCGCGACGTTGAAACCATTATTCGAGACTTAGTCGATATTGGTATCAAACAAATGCGCGAAGTTGAAATGCGTCGGGTCAGGTCATTAGCGCAAGACGATGCCGAAGACCGCATCTTAGACGCGCTGTTACCACCCCCTCGCGCAGCTGACGGCTCGCCCCAAAGGCAAGACACCACCACACGTCAAACCTTTCGCAAACGTCTGCGTGAAGGCCTGCTAGACCATACCGAAATCGATATTGAAGTTGCTGCACCCGCCCCAAAAATGGACATCATGGGCCCGCCAGGCATGGAAGACATGGCCGAACAGCTCAAAGGTATGTTTGCCGGTTTAGCCACCGACAAGAAAAAAAGTCGCAAATTAACCGTCAAAGAAGCCCTCAAACTCTTAACTGACGAAGAGGCTGGCAAACGTATCAATGAAGAAACACTGCGAGCCGATGCCATCAAAGCGGTTGAAGAAAATGGTATTGTTTTTTTAGATGAGATCGACAAAATCGCAGCACGACAAGAAGCCTCTGGTGCTGACGTTTCGCGCCAAGGCGTTCAACGTGATCTGTTGCCCTTAGTTGAAGGCACCACTGTTACCACCAAGTTTGGTATGGTACGCACTGACCATATTTTGTTTATTGCTTCGGGTGCGTTTCACTTGGCACGCCCGTCTGACTTAATACCCGAGTTGCAAGGTCGCTTCCCGATTCGGGTTGAACTTGACTCACTTGAAACCGCTGATTTTGTTCGTATATTGTGTGACACTGATGCAGCACTGACCAAACAGTACGCAGCCCTTATGGCAACCGAAGACGTTACGCTTGACTTCAAACCTGACGGCATTCAGCGCTTAGCTGAACTCGCCTTTACTGTAAACGAGACCACTGAAAACATTGGTGCAAGACGTCTTTATACGGTAATGGAAAAATTGCTTGAAGACCTCTCTTTTAATGCCATGTCATTAGCCGGTCAAACCATCATTATTGATGCTGCCTACGTGAATGAACAGTTGGCTGAAACCGCACAAAGCCAAGATCTAGCCCGTTACGTTTTATAACCCAACCCGTCTCATTAAGGCTTCATCATGGTTGACCGACTCAGCATCATTACCACTCGCACCGGCGATGAGGGTACAACAGGGTTAGGTGATGGCTCACGCGTCACCAAAAACGACCCGCGCGTAGAAGCAATGGGTGATGTTGATGAGCTTAACAGCGTGTTAGGTTTAGTCTTAGCGCACATGCGCACTGAAGAAAAACTTCACGAGTACGTTGTTGTGCTTAACCGTGTGCAACACGCTCTGTTTGATTTAGGTAGTGAGTTGGCTGTACCCGGTTTTAAGCAATTACAAGACGCGCAAGTGCTATACCTTGACGAAAATATTGCTCACTTTAACGCCCGCCTGCCCGCACTAAAAGAATTTATCTTGCCTGGTGGCTCTGGCATGGCGGCCCATACCCATATTGCTCGCAGTGTTTGCAGGCGCGCTGAACGGGCAGTGGTTGCCGTTGATGATTTAGGGCCACACCCCAAACAGTACTTAAACCGGTTGTCAGACTTACTGTTTATTATGGCGCGCTGCGTTAACCAAAGCTTAGACGTAAACGACGTGATGTGGCAACGTCAAACTTAATATCTACAAGCTTAACGACTACAAGCTTAATGACTACAAGCGCAATCACGCCATACTTACACCCGCCGCATGCGCTTGTTCGTCAGCATGGTAAGACGAGCGCACCATAGGCCCAACGGCGGCATGGGTAAAACCCATTGCGTAGGCTTCACGCTCGTACATCGCAAACACATCAGGGTGCACATACCGCAAAACAGGCAAGTGATGGCCTGAAGGCTGCAAATATTGACCAATTGTCAGCATTTCAACATCGTGCTCTCGCATATCACGCATAACCTGCAACACTTCTTCGTCGGTTTCACCTAAACCAACCATAATGCCCGATTTAGTCGGCACACCAGCGTGCAGTGCTTTAAAACGCTTAAGTAGCATCAGCGAATGACCGTAATCTGAACCAGGGCGCGCCTGCTTGTAAAGGCGTGCTGTGGTTTCTAAATTATGGTTCATGACGTCAGGTGGCCCTGCATTTAAGATATCGAGCGCTCGGTCAAGGCGGCCCCTGAAGTCGGGCACCAATACTTCTATACGCGTTTGTGGCGATAATTCACGCACTTTTTGAATGCATTCAACAAAGTGCGCGGCGCCACCATCGCGTAAATCATCTCGATCAACCGATGTAATAACCACGTATTTCAACTTTAAGGCAGCAATGGTGAGTGCTAAATTTAAAGGTTCTTGCGTATCAAGCGGGTCAGGCCGACCGTGGCCGACATCACAAAACGGGCAACGACGCGTACATTTGTCACCCATAATCATGAATGTGGCGGTACCTTTACCAAAACATTCACCAATGTTGGGGCACGAGGCTTCTTCACATACTGTGAACAAATTGTGCTCACGCAAAATACGTTTGATGTCATGAAACCGCGAACCCATCGGGGCCGCTTTTACACGTATCCAGTCGGGTTTTTTTAACCGTTCTGCTGGAATAATTTTGATCGGAATACGTGCCGTCTTAGCCTGCGACTTTTGCTTAAGTGTCGCATCGTAGGTTGCAGCGGGTGCGTCAGTTTTAATGGTTTCGGTGCTTATCGACATCTGATCGGCTCTAGAACGAGAGAATGATGAACTATTCTACTCTTAGCCTGCAATGCTGCACAATTTGGCGACAAAGCAACAGGGATACTTCCTCGAATGAAGCGTTTGAACCCATTTGTCGCATGTTGACGGTTCGTTGACCTGGGTAGCCACAGGGGTCAATGCCCTCAAACGGTGTCAAATCAACATCAACATTTAACGCCACCCCATGGTAAGTACAGCCCTGCTTGACTTTAATACCCAGCGATGCAATTTTGGCTAATTCGCCCACAATCAGCCCATACGGCACATAAACCCCTGGCGCTGATGGCTTACGACATGCACCGTTCACATTCATTTCAGTCAAAGTCGCGATCATCGCGTCTTCAAGTGCAGTGACGAGCGACTTTACAAACAAACCGGCCCGACGCAAATCTATTAAGACATATGCCACGACCTGGCCTGGCCCGTGATAAGTCACTTGACCACCCCGATCGGTTTGCACCAATGGGATGAGACCTGCATTTAAAACATGTTGCGGGCGGCTGGCTTGACCTAAGGTGTAAACGGGCGAGTGCTCAACTAACCAGATTTCATCAGATGTCTGCGCATCACGCTCGGCTGTGAAATTTTGCATCGCCTGCCAGGTTGATACGTAATCAACGCGACCTAAATGGCGAATGCGCACGAATTGATTCATATAAAATTTTCACCACGACACATATTATTTTTACTCTTTTAGATCACGCATCACGATCACAAGCTCGGGTTAAAGCACAACCGAAACCAACGGGTGACTGTGTAGAGCCCGATACAACGCATCAAGTTGTTCGCGTGAGGTAGCTGTGACTGTAAAGGTGAGCCCAACATAATTGCCCGCTTTACTCATGCGCATTTCAACAGTAGCTGGGTCAAACACAGGGTCGTGCACCAACACGATTTCTGTTAACTCTTGTGCCAAGCTCGGGTCTTGCTTACCCATGACTTTAATGGGAAATGCACTTGGGTATTCAATAAGAGAAGGCGGTTCAATTGTTTCATTCGGTTTTGATTCAGGGTCAATCATGTTTTTTTGCTTGTTCAGTTTAACGATTAAGACGCGATTAAAGCGTCAATTGCATCATCATAAGCTTGGCGTAATTTTTTATAAACAGGCCCAGGTTTACCTAAGCCAACAGGTTTGCTATCGAGCTGAACAATTGGCAAAACCTCACGCGTAGCCGACGACATCATGAGTTCATCGGCCGAGACGACGTCAGATTGCGCAAAAGGGCCCATGACAAAAGGTATGGTGGCTTGTTCGCACAGCTCTTGTAACAAACCATAACGAATACCTTCAAGTATTAAATTATCTCTAGGTGGTGCATATAAAGTGCCTTGCTTAACAACCCAAATGTTGCATGACGCGCCTTCCGTTAAAAAACCGTCACGAAACTGCACCACTTCGTCAACGTGCGCATCAACCGCTGCTTGCTTAGCAAGCACGTTACCGAGTAACGAAATCGATTTAATATCACAATGCAACCAACGCACATCATCAATACTGATGGCTGTTAGCCCTTGCTCGCGGGCCGCAACGGTAGGTCGGGTCATCGGGGCAACCATCGCAAACACAGTAGGTTTAACTGTTGGCGCCGGAAAGGCGTGATCGCGCTTGGCAACGCCCCGTGTGATGTGCAGGTAAACCATACAGGTTTGCTGGGGCGACCCTTGAATTAACGTTTGCACCAAGTCAACCCATTCATCACGGCTATACGGTGACTCAATGTTAAGTTTTTTTAAACTACGGGCCAGTCGATCAAGGTGATGCCCCATGCGAAAAGGTTTGCCCGCATAGACGGGCACGACCTCGTATATACCGTCACCAAAAATAAACCCGCGATCAAGTACTGAAATTTTTGCTTCAGATAACGGTGTCATCACACCGTTTAAAAAAACGGTTGGGTCGCCCGTAATGCCTTGTATCAACATATTCATGTATCAATTCTCATGGTCGTAACATTGCGTATGCGATGTTATTTAAGCCAAAGTTTAACGGTGTCAACCATGCGGCCAAAGAACCCTGCGCGATCAACCCCATCTAAAACATCAAGCTGAACCGACTTGAGCAGCTTGTCATCCAACATAATAGATAAGGTACCAACATGCTGACCTTTAGCTAATGGCGCCAATAAAGGGTCGGGGCGTTTTACGACAGGCTTAACGTCAGCAGCTTTACCGCGCGGAATCGTGACCCATAGGGCTTTTTCAACGCCTAACTTAGCACTTTCAGTCGTACCCTGCCAAACACGCGCTTCAACGGTGGCTTGCCCTGCGTCGTAAAGTTTAATTTGATCGAAATTTTGAAATGACCAATTTAGCAGTTTTAAACTTTCTTCTGCACGGGTCGCTTCGCTATCGGCACCGACTAATACGGTAATTAATCGGCGATCGCCACGCTTTGCACTGGTTATTAAGCAATAACCGGCTGCATCAGTGTGGCCCGTTTTCATGCCATCAACTGAGGGGTCGGCCCACAGTAACCGGTTGCGGTTAGGTTGTTTGATTTTGTTGTACGTAAACTCACGCATTTGATAATACGCATACTCGGTTGGGTGATCTTCAATCATGCTTTGCGCCAAGATCGCCAAGTCGTGTACGGTAGTGATGTGTTGTGCGTCAGGCAAGCCCGTTGAGTTCGTGAAACGGGTGTCTTTCATGCCCAACCGCTTGGCCTCTTGGTTCATCAATTGGGCAAATGCGGCCTCGCTGCCACCCACGGCTTCAGCTAATGCAACCGATGCGTCATTGCCTGATTGAATAATCATGCCCTTGATAAGCTCTTGAACCGTAACGGGCTTGTTCGGTTCAATAAACATGCGCGAACCCTTCGTCTTCCAGGCTGTTTCAGACACGTTAATTTGCTGATCAAGTGTTAAACGTTTTTCTTCTAAAGCGTTAAATACTAAATACGCTGTCATGATTTTTGTGAGCGATGCGGGCTCAACTTGTTGCTCTGGGCGATAGGCTGCAACGGTTTGACCCGTCACCACGTCAACCACGATCCAGGCGCGGGCAGCAATGGTTGGCGCTGGAATAGAGGACAACGTTGAGACGATAACTGGCGCTGTATTTTGAGTTGAGATCGCGGCTGTAGCAGCCGCAGAGGGTGCGGCTGTGCCGGTCTGATTTGCGTTTGTGGTTTGTGCAACCGAAGCGCTGATTGCAGCAAAAGTGAATATCACTGCGCTCGTGATCAAGAAAAACTTACGATTAAATGCGAGCATGGTGACCGTCCGTAGCAAAACCACTATGTTACAGCGTCTTTAATCGCGTCTGCAGTAGCTGCCTTAAAATCAATAATTTTCCATGAAAAAAATGACCCGCATCAGGTATCACTGTTATGGGTATATCAAGTGGGCGGGCCCAATCTAAAACTTCGGTAAGTGGCACCACATCATCTCGTTCACCATGAATCACTAAGGCGTCTGCTGGTGCTGCCGAAGCATAGTGGCGAAACCGAAATGCTGCTGAACCCGCCAAAATCATAAGATCAGGCAAAGGTCTATTTTGTGTTTGCCAAAGTGCATACATTTGCAAGGCAATTGATGTGCCAAATGAAAACCCACCAAATACCCACTGACCCGCTGCTAACTCAGGGAAGCGAACCCTAAACTGCTCAACTAAAGCCGCCATGTCAAGCATTTCACCGTGGCCGTTATCAAACACGCCCTCTGACAGACCAATGCCACGAAAATTGGGTCGCACAGCAACCAATTGATGCTGCACACAAGCACGAGCAATCGTGGTCACCACTTTGTTGTCGCGGGCCCCCCCTTGAGCTGGGTTGGGGTGCAACACCAGTGCCCAACCGATAGGCTCTTGGTCAGGCCAATCAAATGCACAATCAATTTTGCCTGCTAACCCATCAAACTGAACTGTTTCAGTACGTGCTGCCATAAAAACCACCTCGTTACGATTTAATACTTGCTATTGTGCTTGCGTTAACAACGATTTAATACGCGCTATTTTGCACGCGTTAACAACATTTTATTCACCCAAATGGCGACTCGTTCTGCCGCACGGTTGCTCGCCACATTTAGAGCTTGTGCGCCCGCTACGGCATCAGCCGATAGGGCGGGCACCCTTTCATAGATCACATCGCTGCCTAAGACGGTCGAACCGCGTGTCAGCACGGCCTGAAGCGTCAACACCGCCTCATTTTGACCATTGCTTTGAAACACTTGTTCAAATTGCTGCAAATTCATACGTAAGACGGGCGTCTTATCATCTAAAACACCTGGCAAGACGGGCCCTTGACGTGACAAACGATCAATTAAGCGCTGTCGCATCAGTGCCGCAGGTGGGGTAACCCATGTAAATGTTGAATAAGTCTGCGGCACACCTTCGGCACCTAAGCGCCACACCACAGCTGTTGTTTGCACAAAGCCCGTTGATAAGCCCGAGGGAATAGCGAGCGCTAAACGCGGGTTTGGTGCCAAGTTTTGAGTTTGTGTATCACGGGGCAACGACCCCAAATCGAGTTGGTTCATCGCAGGGCCAGGTTGGCCCACACCGCACCCAGCTAACATGACGCAAGACGCCCATACAACATGGCGTAGCCCATTTTTCAAAGGCGCAAAATTTAAAGGATTGAATCGTTGTATTGCTTTCATTTATTGACTGGCCTCATGAACGCTTCGGTAAGTACTTAAAACGGTATATGCAAATCTTTTCAAGATCATTTATTTAAAACCTGTAAACCCTTGTTCACCCGGCCCAGGTGCCACTTTAGGGGGGCCATAAATAATTGACTGCGGTGATTGCTTAAGCACTCTTGTTGTTTGCGCGATGACGTCAACCGCATCGCGTAATGAACCTGCTAGTTGATTAATTTCTGGCAAAGTTGACGCTTGCATTTGTACCGCCACGCGAGACACTTGCTGCGCAACCTCATCAAAAGAATCAATCAATTTAGGCAGCTTTTTTAATGTAGGGTCTACTGTTTTAACTGACTCGTTCAGTGATGCCGTTAATGCTTGTAAGTTTTTAAGTGATTCACTAAACGCTTTAACGTTTTCTTCAGTCAATAGTTTTTCTATCTGGCCAATTAAACGATCAACATCTTTAATCGTGGTGTCGCCAATTTTTTGCAGTTGCTGAAAAAAACCTGGGCGAATCGGTATAACGTACATGTTGCTCTCATGGCTCACCACAAGTGAGGTGTCGGTGCCCGCGTCGCGTAACTCAATATTTGAGATGCCTGTCACACCTTGCGTCACGACCTCTGACCACGTTTGTTTCGTAACCGGGGTGCCTGGCATCAAACCAATGATGATATTGACTGACCCTGGCGAAGTTGCGCTAATACCCACATCAAGTACCTTGCCCACGTTCACACCCATGTACCGGACATCAGACTGCATAGACAAACCACCCACAGGGTATGTCGACACGATCTTATAAGGTGTGTAAGCCACATCTTTACGATCGATCCATAAGGCTGCCATGATGCCCGCAACAATAAGTGCAATCACAAAGAGACCAGCAAAAATAGCGTGACTACGGTTTTCCATTTCTAATTCCTGCTAAACGTGTGGACCAAGCGCACGTTCGCCGCGCTTGCCCAGAAAAAAAGCTTTAATAAAAGGGTGCTCAAAGGTCATCACGTGGTCAATTGAACCTTCAACCAAAACATGTTTTTCTGCTAAAACAGCCACACGGGTCGATAAGTCTCGAATCGTATCAAGATCGTGCGTCACCATAATGACCGTGAACTTTAACTGCTGATGCAACGCCTTAATTAAAGCCACAAACTCATCAGAGCGTTGCGGGTCTAGCCCAGCAGTGGGCTCATCAAGAAACAATAATTCGGGGTCAAGAGATAGTGCACGGGCCAACGCTACGCGCTTAATCATGCCACCTGATAAATCAGAGGGCATCAGCAGTGCATCACGCTCGTCTAAACCCACCCACTTTAAGCGCATCATGACGACTTTACGCACCAAATCTGATGGCAAATAATGCATTTCACGCAAGGGCAGCGCAACGTTATCAAACACCGATAATGCTGTAAACAATGCACCCGACTGAAACAACATACCCCAACGACGCGTCAACGCCAAACGCGCGGGCCCCACATACTTTTGAACAGCTTGGCCCCAAAGTTTTACGACTCCGTTTTTAGGGCGGTCTAACCCCAAAATTTGCCTCAACAAGGTTGTTTTACCTGAACCTGAACCACCCACCAAAGCTAAAATTTCACCTGGCATGACGCTTAAATTTAAATGCTCATGCACAATATGGCTGCCATATGATGTGGTGAGGTCTTCCACCTCAATAATAGGTTTGAGGGAATCGGTCATTAATACCCCAACTGATTAAGCATGATGGCAAACAATGCGTCAATTAAAATCACCCCTGTAATAGCAGTTACCACTGAAGCCGTTGTGCCCCGACCTAAACTTTCTGTGTTGGGTTCAATACGCAACCCAAAATGGCACGCGGCTAAACCGATCCACGCGCCAAACACTAAACCCTTCAAACAACCTATCCAGTAATTTGTAATGCCAATTGCAGTGGGTAGCTGGCTTAAAAACCAAGCGGGTTTAATACCCAGGTCAACTTTAGCTGCGTACAGCCCCCCCAACAAAGCGAGGGCGTCGGTCCACAATATCAATAATGGCATGGTCAACGATAAGGCGATCACGCGAGGCAAAATTAAGCGCTCGCTGGGGGCAATGCCCATTACAGTCATCGCATCAAGTTCTTGTGTCACACGCATGACGCCGATTTGAGCGGTAATAGCAGAGCCTGACCGGCCAGCCACTAAAATAGCCGCGAGTACGGGCCCCAATTCTCGAACAACTGAGACACCGAGTAACTTCACAATGAAGTGCCCCGCGCCAAATGCAGCTAATTGCTGGCCTGACAGATAAGATAACACCACTCCGATGAGAAACCCTACAAGTGCGGTGATGCCCAAAGCCTGCGCACCCGTTCTAAATATTTGGGCTGAGATTTCACGCCATGGGCCAAAGCGAGGTGAACCGATAAAAGCCAACAAATCAATCACCAGCTGACCCAATAAGCCCGCCAATAGGCGTGCGTGCAACCAACCCACTTGCACCATTTCGCCTAGTCGCACGACCCAAGCCAACCCATCTGTTGCGGGTTTAGGTTGGGGTTGGTTGCTTTGACCGCTTGCAACCTTGTCTAGTAAGTCAGTTTGCCCAGAAGTTGCGATAAGAGACTGGGGTTTTTGACCGCCCCAGTTGTCCCACAGTAACTGGCCACCAATCGTGTCAAGCCTTCCCATGTGAGAAATATTCCACTGAGCTAATTTAGGTAATTTTTTTAATAGCGCGACCCGACGTGCGGCTTCGCCTTTTTTTGATAGCGTTTGAACGTTCCAGTCACCGCGCACAAAGGCTACGCCTTGCTCAATTGATACAAGTGGTTCAAGAGCTGAAGCAGTTTTTAGCCATTGCATATGCTACAAACCATATAGAAAATATTTCATATAGTTATGTTTATACCTGATCTGCGACAAAGTGATGCCTCCACACCTGCTTTCACCTGAACGATTAACCGAAACACTAGCAACCCAGCTAGGTCAATTTGATCACATCAACTGGGTTACGCACACGGGCTCGACCAATGCTGACCTGATGGCGCAAGCATACTTACCCATTGGTAGCTGCCAGTTATTAGGGGCCCACCTTCAAACGGCTGGGCGCGGCAGAGCCGGTCGTGTTTGGCACAATACGGCAGATCAATCACTGACATTTTCATGTTGTTTTGAGACAGATTTGAAGCCTTTAGCGCTAAATGGTCTATCTTTAGCATTGGGGGTCGGTACGTGTGAAGCACTGCGCGCGTTTTGCCCTGCCCATCAAATTGATCGCCTGAAACTGAAATGGCCTAACGATTTAATGTTTGAACATGGCAAACTCGCTGGTATTTTGGTTGAGACGCAAATTAACGCTAAACGCATACGAATAGTCGTGGGCATGGGTATAAATTTAACGCACGCTCAAGCGCTGGGGGAAACGCTAGGTCGGCAAGTTTCTGCATTAAACAGTATTTTTTCGCTCAATACCGATACGCTTACATCGATCATTTGTCATGTCGCCACTGCATGGCACGATATTGTTTTTCATTACACTCAACATAATTTTTTAGCCTTCGCGCCGCGTTTTACGCAGTTAGATTACTTAGCGAACCAGCCGATTGATGTTTTACAACATCAAAATCTTCTTTTACAAGGCATCGCTTGTGGCATCGACTCACACGGTGCGCTTAGGGTCTGTAATGAGCAGGGTGTCACAGCGGTTACCGTGGGTGACATATCTGTTCGTTTGCAACAATAGACGTTATGGTTTCAAGTTTACAACCTCTTAAATGCTCTCTTCGCTTATTTGCGTGATTTAACGCGTAACCTGGAAACGCCCTCCCATCTAGAACGTCGTTAAATAGGCAGACGTCAACGGCGTTTAAATCGTCAGCAACATTTAAGCGCCAACTGATAAAATTAAATGATGCATCTATTGATTGATGTGGGTAATTCCCGCTTAAAAATCTGTTTATTCCAAACTGTTGATCATGTTGAGCGGGCATCAAGCCTGGCAAACCCATCGGCTGAGTCACTGCAGCCTATAAAAGATGTGGTGGCTATAGACTTAACGCAACTTGAAGATCAACAAAGCCTACCCAAGTGCGTACAACATTTGCAATTAAGCGCACCAAAAGCGATTGCTGGGGTTTGGGGGGTAACTGTTGCGAGTGCGCATTTCAATGAATTAATTGAAAACCAATTGGCTTGTCTGGGTCTAACCCTGCAATGGCTCAAACCAACGCGCACGCTGCTTGGGTTGCATAACCATTATGTGCACCCTAACCAGCTTGGCGCAGACCGTTGGGCCGCCGCAATCGGTTTGCACGCTCGCTTCAAAACCCCCCGCGCGCCCGTCATTTTAGCTAATTTTGGCACAGCGACAACGATTGATACGGTGTCTGCTGAACCCAGCTTTCTAGGGGGGCTGATTTTGCCAGGGGTCGACTTAATGTTTGAATCACTTGCGCGTCGCACAGCCCAGTTACCTTTAGCGCAAGGGTCTGCCATTGAACACCCAACCGACACTGATCGTGCCATTGTTTCAGGTGTTTTAGCCGCTCAGTTAGGCGCCTTGAAGCATCAATATAATGTGGTGAAGCAACAATTTAATAGCGCCCCCATAGTTTGCGTGAGCGGTGGCGCATGGGCTAAAGTTGAACCTGCCTGGTCATTGCACTTTCAACACACCCACTGGTTTGCTTTGCCCAACATTGTTTTAGAAGGGCTTGCCGTGGTCGCTTCATCAGCATCTTCTTCACCCGTTTCAACACCCTCAAACGCAAGCTTAAATTCTCTCTGAATATGAAATATATTTTTATCAGTTTAATCGTGATCAATGTGGCATTATTTGGTATGGGTCGGGGTTGGTTTGGTACCCCCAGAACCGATTCAGGGCGCAATACAGCCCTGTTGCAGCAACAACTTAATGCAGCGCAACTGACTGTATCGCCCGCTGCCCCTCAAGCTCGGCCATAGCCTTGATCATGGCTTGCGTTGCACCCACATGTTCGTGCAACCATATTTGTGCCGCGGCACAATATCGTTGGCGAACGGCTTCATCGTTTAACAAATAATGTGCGTATTCAATCGCATCATTCGCGTTGCTTACTTGCTTAATAGCCCCGGCTACTTGCGCTGAATCGACGGCCTGTGCAAAGTTTTCAGTATGGGGGCCAACAAGGGTTGCGGCACCCGCTGCGCACGCTTCAATAAAGTTTTGTCCACCATGTGGCTCAAAACTACCGCACACAATTGCCACGTGGGCAGCTGCATAGAAAAAAGGCATTTCACCCATCGTGTCGCCCAATAAAACATCAATTGATTCAAGTGTTGAAAGCGCAATGACCGATTTTGTTTGAATACTTTCTTTTAATACTGACCAGCGACCAAACTGCAGTTTTGCGGTACTTAGTTGTTGTGCGGCCGAATCAAAACGTTGTGGGTGTCTAGGAATAATCACATACAGCGGTGAAGGAATGCGAGGGTTGGCATCGAGATTAGTATTGGGGTTGGCGTCAGCATTGAGTGATTCTGAATCGGGGCGCGTTTGATTCGCCTGAACGGCTTGATTCAATAAATTGATTTGAGTTGCTATTTTTAATGCGTGCGCTTGAATTGCTGCAATGAACGGTGCATCTTCCCCCTCACGCGTACTAGCGATAACAATCAATGGGCGCTTAAATTTTTCTCGCCAATCTATTCCCTCTTGAATTGCTAAAGGCGGCAACTGCACATCAAACTTTAAATTACCCGTCACCTGCACATGAGGCGTTCCCATTAACTTTAAACGCTGTGCATCGTCTTCAGTTTGCGCCATCACTAAATCAAGTGTGGCATAGGTTTCGCGCATCAGCCCTAGACTGAGACGATCAAGCCGTTGTGCTTGTTTCAATGATTTTTCTGAAAATCGAGCGCTGGCCAGTACAACGGGTATACCTGCCAACCTTGAGGCACGTATTAAATTAGGCCAAACTTCGCGTTCAATCAGTATGGTTAAGTGGGGTCGATAATGCTGAACAAGCCCTTGCATCGACCCTAGAAAATCGTAAGGTACCCAGCGTTGCAAAATAAGGCCTGCATTGATTTCTGCTTGCCACATGCGACGCACCTCATCGCCCCCAGTGGGTGTCATATGAGTCAGCAACACCCTTTCACCGCGATCAATCAACGCGCGCAGTAAAGGGGCCGCCGCACGCACCTCGCCCACACTCACAGCATGCAACCAAACAGGCTCCTGCCCGTCCCAAGGCTGGTTATAGCGACCAAATCTTTGGGCGCTAAGTATGTGCCAATCACGATCACCGCGTCGGGCACGCCAAGCCATACCCAGCCATAATATGGGCGCCAAACACCACCACAAAAGGGTGTATAAGTTGTAACCCCAAAACGATCGATTTAATTTCATATTAAGGCTGTGTTAAAAAAACGCTCAAGCGTTGTTAAGACTTCTTGCACAGCGGGGGGGCGACCACGATCACCCAAGCTGGCCGTTAAGCCAGAACCCACTAAAGGGGTACGAACAGGTGTTGACGCTTTATAAATACCGATGGTATTGCGGCCCAATGCTGCCGACAAATGCGTTAAGCCACTGTCTAAACCCACCATTACGCTAGCCCCACATAACACCTCTGCCACCGCTGTTAACCCCAAACGTGGCAAGACTGTTGCGTTTTCTCGACCTGAAATTAATGTGTGTGAGTAGGCGTTTTCAGTATCGTTGCCCGCCAATAGTTTTAACGCTAAACCGTGTTGCTGCAATCGGTCAAACACTTGCTGCCAATGTGATGCCGCCCACAACTTGTCTGCACGACTGGCTGAAGGCATGATGACGGCATAAGGCAACTCTGAAGGGTGTTTTTTTGCGAGATCAACAAAACGTTGCAAACCAAAATCAGGTGCGCCCGTCACCTCGTAGCCCCAAACCAAACTAGCCAGTAAGCGTTGGCGTGTCACCGCAGGTTGCCAAAAGGCAACCCGATGCTTTCGGTCATAAAACAAACTACATAGGGACTCGCGCGCTGATTGCCAATCAAGACCATGCTTAATACCTTGCGCCGCACAAACCCAGCGAATTGATTTTAATAGGGCTTGCATATCAATCACAACATCGTATTGTGCTTTTTTTATATGCTGAACAACCGCTCGGCGTGCTGCCCACACGCTGGGTTGCCACCACGCTTTGCGCCACTGTCGTTGTGAAATCGTGATGACTTCATTGACTGCGGGGTGCCAAGTTGGAATGTCAGCAAAAGCGGCTTCAACCACCCAATCAATCTGAACGTTAGGCACTTGTTTAGCCATGTCAGAAATCGCGGGCAACATGTGCACCAAATCGCCTAGTGAAGAGGTGCGAACAATTAAGACTTTCATACTTGAATAGGGGCTGTCGCTTTGTTCGCATCAAGTTCACGTATTGCGCTTGCCACCCCTAGTCGCCAATCAGGCAAGGTCAAACCAAACACATCACAAAGGTGTTGCGTATTGAGACGTGAGTTTTGCGGGCGCATTGCGGCAACCGGGTAGTCTTGTGCCGCAATGCCTTTTATATTATGGCGTGCTAATTTAAGTGGCCAACCCAGCAGGTGAGCCTGCTCAATGGCGTAATCGGCATACTCAAACCAGCTGGTTTGACCGGCCGCGACCAAGTGATACAGCCCCCATGCCGAGCGGTTTACTTGACAACGATGGCCTGCTTGCGCATCACGCCTGTTTGGTGAAATCTCAACACCCGCTTGGTGGGCCAAGCTTAATGGCTGCTTTAAACCCAACTGTTGCGCTAAGGCAATGGTTGAGACCGCAGCAATCAACTCAACCCCTGTCGGGGCACCCCATTGGTCATTCACCACGCTTATTGCATCACGCTCAGCGGCCAGTCGCAGCATGGTTTTAAGAAAATTTTGCCCATATGCGCCATAAACCCAGCTGGTACGAAATATAAAATGTTGCGCGCAATATTCAGCGACGGCTTGCTCGCCCTCGTATTTACTTTGGCCATAAACCGACAACGGGCGAGTCGCATCATTTTCTTGATAAGGCTCTGCCTGCATACCGTCAAACACGTAATCAGTTGAGTAATGCACTAAACACGCGCCGCACGCTTGCGCGGCTTGCGCCAACAAACCTGGTGCCTGAGCATTCACTGCGCGCGCGCGGTCAACTTCTTGCTCGGCCCGATCAACTGCTGTGTAGGCCATCGCATTCACAATAATGCGCGGTTTCACCTGATCGATTAAGCGCTCAAGTGTTCCAGGTTCGTGACAAAGCTTCTCTAAATCAAGGTCTTGACGGCCGACAGCCGTCACACAACCCAAGATTGCCAGAGAGGCCTGCAAAGCATGACCTAATTGGCCATCTTTACCCAGCAGAAGTATTTGCGGAAGGGGGATTGTGTCGCTCATTGCGCTATTTTAGGCGCAAGTGAGGGTGGTTTAATTAAATTTGCCCAAACATCTGTCTATAACGTGTCATACCGCGCTCTAAATGGGCCCGCATCGCCTGCCTAGCACCTTGCGCATCTCGGCGATCAATCGCTTGGAAGATGGCCTCATGTTCAGCCAAAATATCAGCCACACATTGCTCATCGGTTGCACGCAAGCGTAAGGTACGAATTGCATCGCGTGTAGACGACGCTAAATGATGATGCGTACTGATAATAAAAGGGTTTTGTGTGGCTTCAGTTAAAACTTTGTGGAAATCAAATGCTGCTTTAGCGGCTTGTTCCCATTCTTCACCCGCACGCATTAGAGCGGCCAATGCAGCACGTATTTGGTCTAACTGAGTCTGCGAACGATGCGTAGCAGCCAATGCAGCAGCACCCGTTTCTAACTCAAGACGCATGTGATAAACATGCATCAAAGGCAGTAAGGCCATCAACCCGTCAGTTGAAGCTTCAGCGCGGCTTTGATCAGCATCGCCCTTCACAAAGGTACCCACGCCATGACGGGTTTCAACTAAACCCATTTCTTTCAAACGAGCAATGGCATCACGAACGATATTTCGGCTGACACCAAACTGTGTACCCAACATTTGCTCTGTTGGCAGCCGCTTGCCTGCACTGATGGTTTCATTCAAAATTTGTTCACGTAATTGCTGAGCAATGTCGTCTGCAACGCAATCAACTTTGACAGCCGTATCAAACGCATTTGATACTTTCGCCGGCAACACACGACGAATGTTTTTACTGTGAACTGTTTTACCCCATACTTGCATTTGATTCCCCATATGTCTAAATTTTGCCTCTATTGCGCTATGGCATGGGCAATTATTTTTAAGTCATTCAAAAGCGTATCGCTTGAAAAATGTGGTCTTACCACTATCATCTTATACCTATTTTGTTCTAATGTAAGAGCAATGCCATTTTGAAAACATGATGACCGCCTTAACGTCAGATTAAGGCTGACTCAATCAAATATACAAGTTGCCATAAAATAATCAAATTGACAGTCAAAATGACAGTGAAATTGACAGGAACATAACAAAATGATTTTAGTAACAGGCTGTGCCGGTTTTATAGGCAGTAACTTTATTCATACTTGGTTTGAAAACCATGAGGAAGGGGTGATCAACGTTGATAAATTGACCTACGCGGGCAACCTTGAAAATTTAGCCGCCTTTGCACAAGACCCTAGGCATCATTTTGTTCAGGGTGATATCGGTGATCGAGCGCTTATTGAGGGTTTACTTAGTGCGCACAAGCCACGTGCGATTATCAATTTCGCAGCTGAATCTCACGTTGATCGTTCAATACACGGCCCACAAGACTTTATTGAAACCAATATTGTCGGCACATTTAACCTGCTTGAATCTGCCCGAACCTATTGGTCAAACTTGGCAACTGAACAAAAAGAGGCCTTCCGGTTTGTACATGTTTCAACTGACGAGGTCTATGGCACGCTTTCAGCCAAAGAGCCGCCATTTGCTGAAACCAACGCCTACATGCCTAATAGCCCCTATGCGGCAAGCAAAGCCGCCTCAGACCACTTGGTGAGGGCATGGCACCACACCTACGGTCTACCCGTCATCACAACCAATTGCAGCAATAACTATGGGCCATTCCATTTTCCAGAAAAACTCATTCCACTCATCATTATGAATGCCCTGAATGGCAAACCACTTCCTATTTATGGTGACGGCCAACAAGTGCGAGATTGGTTATATGTGCAAGACCACACCCGTGCCATTGCACGCGTTTTGCAGGGCGGGCGCATCGGTGAAACTTACAATATTGGTGGGTGGAATGAAAAAGCCAATATCGATGTCGTTAAGTTAATTTGCGCACGCCTTGACACCTTAAAACCACGCACAGATGGTAAGCCATACGCTGATCAAATCGCCTACGTCACTGACCGCCCCGGGCATGACCGTCGTTACGCCATTGATGCCCGCAAGGTTGAGCGCGAGTTGGGTTGGAAGCCCAGCGAAACCTTTGAAACTGGCATCCAAAAAACCATTCAATGGTATCTTGACAACCCTGAATGGGTCGTTCATGTTAGCAGTGGCGAATACCGACAGTGGGTTGATAAACAATATGGCATAAAGGCAACATTGTGATGATAAATACATCTAAGCGTCGCGGTATTATTTTGGCGGGCGGTTCGGGCACTCGTCTCTACCCCGTCACACAAGCGGTTTCTAAGCAGCTGATGCCGGTTTACGATAAACCGATGATTTACTACCCACTTAGCACCCTGATGCTGGCAGGTATTCAAGATGTTTTAATTATTTCTACACCCCAAGATACACCCCGTTTTCAAGAACTATTAGGTGATGGCAGCCAATGGGGCATGTCTTTGCAGTATGCCATTCAACCCTCACCCGACGGTTTGGCTCAAGCCTTTATTATTGGTCGAGATTTTGTCGGCAACCAACCCAGCACTTTAGTGCTTGGTGACAATATTTTCTATGGCCACGACTTAAGTCAATTATTAGCCAATGCCAGTGCGCAACCCGTGGGTGCCACCATATTTGCTTACCATGTGCACGACCCTGAACGTTACGGTGTCGTTGATTTTGATGTAAACCAACGCGCCATCAGCATTGAAGAAAAGCCCACTAAACCACGCAGCCAATATGCTGTCACGGGCTTATATTTTTATGACCAACAAGTCTGTGACATCGCCGCCAGCATTAAACCGTCAGACCGTGGCGAGCTTGAAATTACAGACGTTAACCGTTGCTATCTTGAGGCCGGTGAACTCAACGTTGAAACCATGGGGCGGGGTTACGCTTGGCTTGATACCGGCACACACGACAGTTTGCTTGAAGCGGCTAGTTTTATTAGCACCTTACAAAAACGCCAAGGCCTTATGGTGGCCTGCCCAGAAGAGATTGCACTCAACCTTAACTGGATCAACGCTGAACAAATTGAACGCTTGGCCAACCCCTTGAAAAAAAATGCCTACGGCCAGTATTTACTCAATTTAATTCGCTCGCCAAACTGAATTTAGGAAACCATGTACAACATTACACCGACTGCCATTGCAGATGTTCTCGTACTTGAACCGCAGGTTTTTGGTGACAGCCGGGGTTTCTTCCTAGAAAGCTTTAACGCACGAGATTTCAAACACGCCACAGGTCTAGATGTGAATTTTGTGCAAGACAATCACAGTCGCTCAAAGCAAGGTGTGTTACGCGGGCTACATTTTCAAGTCGATCACCCGCAAGGTAAACTGATACGAGTCACTGAGGGTGAAGTATTTGATGTGGTGGTTGACATACGCCGCGACTCACCCACATTTGGTCAATGGGTGGGTGAAACATTAACGGGTGTTAACCACAAACAAATGTGGGTACCCCCAGGCCTGGCACATGGGTTTTTGGTACTCAGTGAAACCGCTGATTTTCTATACAAAACAACCGATTACTATCATCCTGCGTCTGAACGAACACTGCTGTGGTCAGACCCGGCTATCGGTATTGAATGGCCCTCAGTCGTGCCGCTGACTTTAGCAGCCAAAGACCAAGCAGGCCTCACCTTAGCAACATTGTTTTAAAACTTTGTTACAACTTAGTAACAATTTGACAACTAAAGTGTCTAAATAAGTTTGAAAACGTTTGTAGCATAGCGCTTCAATTTTTATTTGAGAAGATCTATGTTTATGCCAAATGACCCAGACACCATGCGCTCTCGCACAGTGTTGTACCCAGATTGCAATGCCTTGAAAAAATCTTTTTCAAAAGAACTGACGACTTCTTTACAGCGTGAATATGGTGGCCGTATTCCTTCAATTGCAACAGTTGCGCGTGATTTCTCGTTGCGCGCCCCGCACTTAAAGCATATTAGCGGTGAAGCCATACGTAAGTGGCTCAGCGGCTCATCTGTACCCCATATGTCTCGTATGAGTGTGTTAGTAGAGTGGCTTGGCCCCGAGTTGCGCGAGGTTTTTGAACGTAAAACCAGCTGTGCCCGCTCATACGACAACTCAGCAGAAGTCACCACACCCGTTCAGCGCGAACTGATTGAAACCGCATTGCAACTTTCTTCACAAGACGCAGCGGCAGCACTCACCTTATTAAGAGACTTGTTACATACGCACCACGAGGCCACTTAGTGCCTTTGTAACAACCTGTGCTGTGCAGTCTCTTTTACCTTTTTTGTTAACTGGGTTACCGATTGAGACATTTGCGACCAATGTTGCCAGTACAGCGCAATATCAATAGGGGCATGGGGCATCACCTCAACCCATTTAGGGTGCGCGGTGTTTATGCTTGTGTCGCCCATCGCCCTTATGGGGCTTATGGGGCTTATGGGGTCTATGGTGCTTGCACGACTTAGGGTGTTTATAGTTTCTTGGTTTTGATCAAGGTGTGAAATTAAGTCGGGCACCATACCCCACCCAAGACCCAACTCAATCGCTTGAGCAAACGCCTCAATTGCTGGCACATAATGTTTTGGGTATTGAGGGCTTTGTAGATCAAAATATTTTAATAAAAAAGTATCTTGCAAGGCATCTTTTTGATTAAAAATAATAGCGGGCATCTTTAGCAATTTATGCACCGAAAGCTGCCCGTTGGGCGTTAGGCACTTTGCCACCAAATCCGGCCGCGCTAAACACCGGTAGCGCATATGACCTAAAGGTTCAGCCACACAACCCTGCATAGGTGTCGCTAAAGTGGTGACACAGCCCAATACATCGCCATTTTTAAGGGCAGCATGCGTATAGTCTTGATCATCAATAACAATATCAATCAACAGTTTAGACTTTGCTAACAAGGGGGCAACGCCAGGCAAGAACCAAGTTGAAACCGAATCGGCATTAACCGCAACGCTTAAGGTTTGCCAATGTTTACCCCCGCCAGTTTGTAATGCTGACAAGACATCGTCGTGCAGCATCTGGGCGCGTTGCGCATAAGCCATCAAGGTTTGACCAGTTACAGTCAACCTAACCGTTTTGCCACGCACCAAAACGCGTGCACCCAAACTTTCTTCAAGCGATTTAATGCGCAATGACACTGCAGCGACTGACAAATTCAGCGCTTGCGCAGCCCCCTGAAAGCTGCCAGCGTTAACAACAGCCTTTAACGCTTCGATTAATTTGGGATCAAACATAATTGATAAGCAATAAGTAGTGGCTAAGGGTCATTAGAAATCAGTTATTTGTTGAGTATTTCTTAACGGTGTCTATTAAATTTAAATATTATTTAAATAATAGGCTGTTTCGTGCAACATAAGTACCTAGAAGCAAATTGAAAATTTAAAATATTGCACAGGTTTTTATGAATCAAGTCACCATGGGGCTAGCCTCAACATTCTTTGCTGGGTTGGCATTAAGCCTTTCGCTTATTGCAGCCATTGGGCCACAAAACGCCCATTTACTGCGATTGGGTTTAAACCGTCAGTACTTATGGACAACGGTCACCACCAGCTTTCTTGCCGATACCGTGCTCATTGCCCTAGGGGTATTTGGGCTCGGTAAACTGGGTGGGTTATCTTTGTATGTTCAACAGTTCATGTTGCTTGGGGGCGCTATTTTCTTGATGTATTACGGTACCCGGGCTGGGTTACGCTGTTTAAGCTATTCAAAGCCCTCTGATCAACCGGCACAGCCTAAACCCGCACTCATTAAATCAACACGGCAAGCTGTTGCGATGGCGCTCGTATTTTCATGGCTGAACCCCCATGCATGGGTCGACACCGCCATATTAATTGGTACTGCGTCGTTAGCCTATGGCACACCCGGCAATGCCGTATTTGGCGCGGGTGCAATTGTAGGGTCGATGGTATGGTTTATTTTGTTCGGTGCGGTGCTGTGCTGGCTTGGGGCTCGCCTGAACCAATTCAACCCATGGCGTGCAATTGATGGCTTAGTTGCCGTCATGATGTTAGGTACTGCAATATATTTACTGCATTCGTTTTGGTTGTTAATGGCTTGAACTTAGGCTGAGAATAATATTCACTCAAAAGATAATAACGTTCCTTTATTTTTTTTCAATACCAAAGTTTGTCCATGACAGGCCTTCAGCTGCCACTGAATCGTAGTACTTGGGTTTGCTCGCGTCAGGCGGCGCCAATGCCCACTGAGCACGCTTGTCATAAGATAAGTCAAAGTGAACCATGTTGGCGCACATAAAAACGCTACGCACCTGAATGCCAATAAGACGTAAACGACGATCAATATCTGAGTCTTCAGCACCCCATTGCGCACGAAACCGTTCGTCAAAACCATTAATAGACAACAAATCTTGTCGAAAAATTGAGAAGTTGCACCCAATAATGCCACGATCTTTATGGCTAAAAAGATTTAATTTCGAACATTCAATACGAAACCCTTTCTCAATATTACGGGCTCTATTTTTGAGTGACATATAAAAAAGTCGACCGATATTTTTTCTAAAAATGGCTTCGGGGTATTGCATATTAAGCGTGTGCATGGCTTGATGTGGCAAATCAACACGGCGGCCGGTTAAGCACTGGCTTGACTGAGCTAAACGCAAATGGTCATCGACAAAACCTTTTTGTGGAACACAATCACCGTCAATAAATATTAAGTAAGGGGTTTGGGCATGCGCCACCGCTTGGTTTAAAACAATGGTTTTGCCAAAACCGTCATCGGCTTGCCAGTAGTGGTTAATTTTAAAAGGGTAACCCTGATGCTGCGCTTGCTTAACCTGTGCCACAAACGCAGGTCTAGACCCGTCATCAGCAATGGCCACATCAAATTGTTGGTGCCACTGGGCTTTTAACGACTTCAGTATGCATTCAAGCAATGGCCAGTCGTTATAGGCCGCTATCACAACCGTTGCTGTTAAACGTGTCATTACTCGAGCTCGAGTTCAGCCAAAATAGGCGAATGATCAGAAAGTATGCTCCAGGGTCTGCCACGCAAAACATGTGCGCGCTTGACTGAAAAACCGCGTTGATAAATACGATCAAGCCTGAGCATAGGAAATTTTGCTGGAAACGTTTTGGGTGGCGGTATGGGGCAATAGGCGCCCGACATCGGCAATTGGTTGATGCGTTGCGCATCGTTTTGATAAAGTGATTTCAACGATTGGTCACCCTTTAAAAATTGCCCAATTTGACGCATTGAATCACGTAAGCGCGGCACCCCACCACGCGTTTGCGACGCATGGGCAAAGACCTCATAAAGACCGAGTTGCTGCACAAACATCGGGGCTAACTCATCACGCCAATCGTTAAAATCACCTGCAATTAAAATAGGGGCGTTATCTGGTACGGTTTGACGTATACGCTCAACCATCAGATCTACTTGACGCTCGCGCCCCCCAGCAAACAAACCTAAATGCACGACAAAACAGTGCACAACTTGCTGCCCCACTTGCACTTGGGCATGCAACAAGCCGCGTTGCTCAAGGGCGTGATCAGAGATGTCGAGGTTTTCAAAACTGATGATAGGGTGATGGGTTAGTAACGCATTACCGTGATCTGTATGCATGCGTACGGCATTACAACCATATGCCACATTCATATGCAAGGCGGCGGCTAAAGACTCGTGTTGTGCATGTGAGGCTGAACGCTGATCGTTGCGCCCCTGTACTTCCTGTAAAAACATCAAGTCAGGGCGCAACCCATGCAAATGAAGACGTAACGCTTGCATTGAATTACGCCCGCTCAACGAGCGGCCTTTATGAATGTTATAGCTGACGATACGAAGTTCAGCCATGCCTACCTTTAGCCTGTATGTTGGCCTGCTTAGGTGTCAGACTTAGGTTCAGACTTAGCCTCAGTCTTGACCTCTGTTTGACGTAAACGAATGTGCAACTCTCGCAACTGCTTTTCATCTACCGCTGAAGGGGCTTGGGTTAACAAACATTGTGCACGTTGCGTTTTAGGAAAGGCAATCACATCGCGTATTGACTCGGCACCCGTCATCATCGTGACAATACGATCCAGACCGAAGGCAATACCGCCATGTGGCGGCGCACCGTATTGCAACGCATCTAGTAAGAAACCGAACTTCAAACGCGCTTCCGCATCATCAATTTTGAGTGCACGGAATACTTTGCTTTGTACACTTTCTTTATGAATACGTACCGAACCGCCACCAATTTCCCAACCATTAAGCACCATGTCATAGGCTTTAGACAACGCTTTGCTTGGGTCGGTTTCAAGAAAGTCTTCATGGCCATCTTGCGGGCTGGTGAAGGGGTGATGGGCCGCGCTGTAGCGACCACTTTCTTCGTCGTATTCAAACATCGGGAAGTCAGTCACCCACAGCGGGCGCCAACCAGTCTCAAACAAATCATGCGTTTTACCGAACTCGCTATGACCAATTTTGACTCGCAAAGCACCCATGGCATCGTTAACCACTTTATTACGGTCAGCACCAAAAAACAAAATATCGCCATCTTGTGCGCCTGTGCGTTCAATCATGGCAGCTAGAGCGGCATCATGAATGTTTTTAACGATCGGTGATTGCAGGCCTTCGCGGCCTTTAGCCACCTCGTTGACTTTGATCCAGGCCAAACCTTTAGCCCCATAAATGGCGACAAATTTAGTATAGGTATCAATTTCGCTACGAGAAATTTGACCACCCTTTGGCACCCTTAACGCCACCACACGACTGCCTTCAGCGCGTGCAGCTTGCGCAAACACATTAAAGTCAACGTCTTGCATAACATCTGACAAGTCTGTGAATTCAAGCTTAACGCGAAGATCAGGCTTGTCTGAGCCATACAAACGCATCGCTTCAGCGTGCGTAATCATGGGAAAGGGGTTAGCCAAATCAACGTTTTGCACCACTTTGAAAACGTGACGAATCATGTTTTCAAAGATCTCACGAATTTGTAACTCGTTCAAGAACGACGTTTCGCAATCAATTTGGGTAAATTCAGGTTGACGGTCTGCGCGCAAGTCTTCGTCACGAAAACACTTTACGATTTGATAGTAACGATCAAACCCAGACACCATTAACATTTGCTTAAACAGCTGCGGCGATTGCGGCAACGCAAAAAACTCGCCCGCATTCACACGTGAAGGCACCAAATAATCGCGTGCGCCCTCAGGCGTGCTTTTAGTCAACATGGGCGTTTCAATATCTACAAACCCCAGCTGATCTAAAAACTTACGCACTTCAATTGAAACCCGATAGCGCAACATTAAATTTTGCTGCATCGGCACGCGGCGCAAATCTAAAACGCGATGGGTCAAACGAGTGGTTTCTGACAAATTGTCGTCATCAAGTTGAAAAGGTGGCGTGATTGATGCGTTGAGCACCTCAACCTCACGGCACAACACTTCAATTTCACCTGAAGCCAAATCACTGTTTGCCGTACCCTCTGGCCGCAAACGCACCAAACCCGTAATGCGAATACAAAATTCGCTACGTAAGTCTTCGGCGATGGCAAACGCGGGTGCGTTATCAGGGTCAAACACGACTTGTGCAAGACCTTCACGGTCACGCAAATCAATAAAAATAACGCCACCATGGTCGCGACGGCGATGCACCCAGCCGAATAATGTGACAGTTTGGTCTAAATGATCGCGGCAGACCTTGCCGGTATAACAAGTACGCATTTAGCGAGACTCCTGCGGGGGTAAGGGTGGCACAACCACACCCATAGAAACAATGTACTTCAACGCTGTGTCAACCGTCATGTTAAGTGGTTTGATCTCATCACGAGACATCATCAGAAAAAAACCAGAGGTCGGGTTTGGCGTTGTGGGCACATAAACACTGACCATATCACCCGGCAGGTGTTGAGCGGTTTCGCCGCCCGGTGCGCCCGTAACCAAAGCGATGGTCCATACCCCAAGACGGGGGTACTGCACTAATACCGCTTGTCTAAACGCTTGGCCATTAGGGGCCAAAAGACTGTCACCCACTTGTTTAACAGACTTATAAATCGAACGAATCAACGGTATGCGACCGAGTAAGCGTTCCCATTGCTCAACGACTCTGCGACCTAAAAAGTTAGCCGCAAATAAACCCGTCAACGCCAGCACGGCCAACACGATCAACATGCGCAAGCCCGGTATGGGTATACCAAACAGTGCATTGGCAGAAAATGATTCTGGTATGAGATTTTCTAGCGTGGAAACTAACGTAATGAGCACCCACACCGTCACCAAAAGCGGTGCCCAAATTAATAACCCTGTGATGAAGTATTTTTTAAATGCGCGAATCAAGTGTATGAGGCCTTAAAAAAATTATGTGGAAGTTGAAGGCTTCGGTGCTGGAGAGGCTACAGCGGGTGCCGCGGGCCCAGAGGATGAGGGCGTTGCGGCTGCAGTGCTCGAACCCGTTGCATCTGGGCTACTAGCGGCTGAAGCGCTAGAAGCCTCGCCCGCGCTGGCAGAATCACTGCCATTAGCATCTTTTGATGACGAAGCGCCGCTCGCCGCCGCAGCGCCCGCGCTACCACCATTATTACGAAAATCAGTTACATACCAACCCGACCCCTTAAGCTGAAAACCTGCAGCGGTCACTTGTTTAACATAAGTTTCTTGGTGGCACACCGGACAAGTGGTCAACGGCGCAGCAGATAGTTTTTGTAGGCTGTCTTGAGCATGACCACAAGACGAACATTTATAGGCGTAAATCGGCACGACAAACCCCTTTGGGGAAATCAACAGAATAGTTAGAAAAGCCTTTGATTTTAACGGTTTTTACTTACAAAGCCTGAACAGGGGCGGTTTTTATTCAATTAGACGGAAAAACTTATCTAAAGCCAGTACAAAAGCCATTACATTTCAACCGATATTTACCACAACAGATCATTTTGATGGCCATTACAGGTCACTGTAATTAAAGCAAATCAGACCTTTCACGACACGATCGTAGCTGAATGTTAATGACAGTCAGTTAACAGCATTAGGGCTTATTGCTGCACCATCATCATTAATTGTGCCGCTTTTTCTGCAATCACTAAAGTAGGCGAGTTGGTATTGCCCGATGTAATGGTAGGCATAATTGACGCATCGGCCACGCGCAGACCCCTTAGACCAATCACGTTTAGTTCCGCATCAACCACAGCCGCCTCATCACGCCCCATTTTGCACGTACCCACCGGATGAAAAATAGTGGTGCCAATATCACCCGCTGCCCGCTCAAGTTCGGCATCGGTCACGATATGGGCGCCCGGCTTGAACTCTTCTGGCCTAAAAGCTGCCATCGCCGGAGCAGACAAAATACGGCGTGTCAGGTGAATACTTTCAACTGCAACCTGCCGATCTTCAGCGGTTGATAAATAATGGCAGTCAATTGAAGGCGCGTGGGTTGGGTCTGACGACATAATGTTGACTTGACCGCGACTGGTGGGCTGTAAATTGCAAACCGATGCTGTGATGGCCGGGAATGAATGCAAGTTTTCACCAAAGCGCTCGAGCGACAACGGTTGCACATGGTATTGCAGGTTGGCACGCACTTGGTTGGGGTTAGATTTAGTAAAAATACCCAACTGTGAGGGTGCCATACTCATGGGGCCACTGCGCTTCAAAGCGTATTCAAGCGCCATTTTGGCTTTACCCCAAACTGAATTTGCCATGGTGTTAAGGGTTTGTGTGCCCTGCACTTTAAATACGGTACGTATTTGCAAGTGGTCTTGCAAGTTCGCCCCTACCCCCGGTAACGCATGCACCACATTAATACCATGCTGGTTCAATAACGCGGGCGCACCAACGCCTGATAGCTGCAACAATTGAGGCGAACCGATGGCACCAGCAGCTAGAACCACTTCGCGATGGGCACGCGCTTGGCGCATCTGTTTGCCTTGGCTAAACTCAACCCCAACCACTTGTCGCCCCTCAAAAATCAATCGGTGTGTTTGAGCACCTGTCAACACCACTAAATTTTTTCGGTGCTTAATTGGGTTAAGAAAGGCTTTAGATGTGTTCCAACGCCAACCCTTCTTTTGGTTAACTTCAAAATAATCACTGCCCTCGTTATCGCCTTGATTAAAGTCATTCACCATTGGAATGCCCACTTCAAGGGCAGCTTGCCTAAAGGCGTCTAGCACTTCCCATGACAATCTTTGCTGATCAACCCGCCAAGCCCCACCGCTGCCATGAAAGGCACTCGACCCGGCATGATGGTCTTCCATGCCAATAAACAATGGCAACATATCTTGCCAGCCCCAGCCCGGGTTGCCCTGCGCGGCCCAGCCATCGTAATCAGCGCGCTGACCCCGCATGTAGATCATGCCGTTAATCGATGAGCAACCGCCGAGCACCCGACCACGCGGGTAGCCCAACGCCCGACCGTTTAAACCGGGGTCAGCCTGTGTTTTAAAACACCAGTCTGTTTTAGGGTTACCAATACAATATAAATACCCAACTGGAATGTGGATCCAGTGATAGCGGTCAGGCCCGCCCGCCTCAAGCAGCAAAACACGCTTTGACGCATCAGCCGATAAACGGTTTGCTAGCAAGCAGCCTGCTGTACCAGCACCTACAATGATGTAGTCAAATTGCAAGGCTTGGTCGGCTTGAAATGCACTGGCCATGTCGATTGTTCTCCCCTGATGGGCGCAAATTAGGTATAAAGACGTATTGCTATCATTTTTGCACCGTTTTTAATTGTTATTGATCATACGCACACATGTTGTATGCCAAAAACCTTTGTTTCTCAATCTGTTTTTTTAGCTGACGTCTATGACCGCCTCAAAACCACTCGATTTTCACATCACCCACACTTCACAGCCCACCGCACCTGACAAATTGGCACAGATTTTGTCAAACCCGGGCTTTGGTGTGCATTTTACTGATCATATGGTCACAATTGACTGGACAGTTGAAAAAGGTTGGTATGACGCACGTGTTACGCCCTACGGCAAACTTTCACTTGACCCCGCTGCGTCTGTTCTTCATTATGCACAAGAAATATTCGAAGGTTTAAAAGCCTACAAACATGCCGATGGCAGCATTTGGGGGTTCCGCCCTGAATCGAATGCGCGACGTATGCAACGATCAGCCCATCGCCTCGCATTACCCGAGTTACCGTCGGCTGACTTTCTTGAATCAATTAAATTGTTTGTGCAAGCTGATGCAGCGTGGGTGCCGAGCGCCCCTGAAACCAGTTTGTACTTGCGCCCTTTTATGATTTCAAATGAAAGCTTTTTAGGTGTGCGGGCCGCGAAAAAAGCCGCTTACTACGTCATTGGTTCACCTGCTGGCGCTTATTTTAGTCAAGGGGTTGCACCGGTTTCTATCTGGGTGTCACAAGATTATTCGCGTGCAGCGCGCGGCGGTACCGGCGCCGCCAAATGTGGTGGCAATTATTCTGCCTCATTGTTGCCACAACAAGAAGCTTCCGCACAAGGTTGTTCGCAAGTCTTATTTTTAGATTCACAAGAAAACAAATACATCGAAGAACTCGGTGGCATGAATGTGTTTTTAGTCACGCGTGATCAAACCCTGGTCACCCCTGAACTCACCGGCAGTATTTTAGAAGGCATCACGCGTGACAGCATTATCAAGCTCGCTAAAGACCGTGGCCTTAAAGTGATTGAGCGCAAAATTTCAATTGATGAATGGCGAGACGGCTTTGCATCGGGCGATATCAGTGAAGCCTTTGCTTGCGGCACAGCTGCTGTCGTCACACCAATTGGTGCACTTAAAGGCAAAGAATTCACCTCAGGCGATATCAACAAACCTGCCGGTGAACTCACCCTGTCTTTACGTCAAGCCTTAACCGACATTCAATATGGTCGCGCCCCTGATACACACGGTTGGTTAACGCGGTTGGCTTAATGATGAAACCTGCTATTTCTCGCTGGAACGAACGATTTGCTGCAACCGAAGATTATTTGTTTGGCAAAAACCCGAATGCTTTTTTAGTTAATCACGCGACGCCTTTAATTAAACCTGGCATGACGGTATTAGCAATTGCTGATGGCGAAGGCCGTAATGGCATTTGGTTAGCGGAACAAGGCTGCAAGGTCTGGTCAATTGACAGCGCCCCCGCAGCCTCTGCCAAGGCGCAACGCCTGGCTAAAGAACGTGGTGTAGATTTACACATTCAAACTGCAGACATTGTGCAATGGCCTTGGCATGCGCAACAATTTGATATGGTGGTGGGCATCTTTTTTCAGTTTGCCAACCCCAGTTTGCGGTCTGAAATTTTTGTCGGTATGGCTGCGGCGGTTAAACCCGGTGGCCACCTACTGATTGAAGGTTACGGTCTTAAGCAGCTTGAATACAAAACCGGGGGGCCCGACATACCCGAGCACCTTTACACACTTGAACTGATGCGCACTTCTTTTGCAAGTATGCGTATCAATGTGCTTGAAGAATATGACGCCGAGCTCGAAGAAGGCGATCGCCACAAAGGTACCTCAGCGTTGGTTGATTTGGTCGCGGTTAAAGTTTAAAGCTACAGCAGCATGTCGCACAGTGCATCATCGGTGTATGCGTTTAAGCGGCAATTAATGCCTTTTGTTTTTTGGGTCGACCACCCAGTTTCCCGTTCTCACGAGCCGCAGCGACTTTCGCCTCGGTAGATGCTTTACCACCGACCTTCCCAAGTTCAGCAGCCATCCACCGCTTCGAACCAAAGAAGCCCTCGACCAGTGCGGGTAAATAAAAAAAACACCAACCCGTAAATAAGCGATTGATGTTTTTATAATAAGTCAAAACAACCCTAATCACGGCGTAACCGTGATGAAACCTAATTAAAACGGTATATCGTCGTCTAAATCACCTAAGTTTGCGCCACCTGCTGCAGGTGCAGCCGGGCGAGAGGCTTGGTTAGGCCGGCTAGCAGGGGCGCTTGAACGACCACCCGAGCTACCACCTGAACCACCGCCTGAACTGCCTTCATAGTTTGATGGGGGTTCGCCGCTATCACCTGCTGCACCATCACGACCACCCAACATTTGCATTTGATCTGCAACCACTTCAGTGGTGAACTGATCAACACCTTCTTTGTTTTGCCATTTGCGGGTGCGTAGACGGCCCTCAACGTACATGGGGCGGCCTTTACGCATGTACTCACCCACCACCTCAGCTAAGCGACCGTAAAACACAATACGATGCCATTCTGTTTCTTCGCGACGCTCACCGCTGGTTTTATCTTTCCAGCTGCTAGTGGTTGCAATTGAAACGTTGCATAAAGCAGCCCCTTCTGGGCTGTAACGAACTTCGGGGTCACGCCCCAAGTTGCCGACTAAAATAACTTTATTGACCGATGCCATGCCGATCTCCGAAAAATGAAATAAATAAATTAAACGAGCCAATCGGCCCAACGGCTTGCCATGGTGCGCGAGAGTTTTGCGCTTGACTAGACGTATTGTTACGCATTGTCATAGTTTACGGCACGGCGCTCGGTTGAGCCACCGGCATTGACCGTTCGGGCATATTGACATGTAAACCCCAGGTCGCAATGAGCCAAACCGCTGATACAGCCGTCAACCCCCAAAACACCGTTTGCACCCCTTGGTGCTGAGAAACCCAACCACCCAATACGCCACCAAAAAACAAACCAAAGGCCTGAGTGGTGTTGTAAAGCCCTAAAGCGAGGCCTTTTAGATGGGGTGGCGCTGCCCGCGACACCAATGACGGCTGTAAAGCTTCCAGTACGTTAAAAAACACGAAAAAAAAGGTCAAACAAATTAACAAGGGCCACCACGTTTGCGCCGTTAAGGCAAAGCCCGCCCCCACTAAAACCAAGCCCAGAACAGCCCAACGTAATGTCTGAGTGTGTGAGCGACGTTTTTCTGTCACAAAGATAATCGGCACCATTAATAAAAACGATACAAAAATAACGGGCAAATATACCTTCCACAAATCTTCCGTAGACAGATTGCCGAGTTTAAGTAGCAACGGCGGCACCACCACAAACAACGCGACTTGGGTCAGGTGTAAACAAAACACACCGACATTTAACCGGAACAAACCACCATTTTTAATCACATCAATCGCGCGAGCAGACGACATACCCGCCTCTGCACGGGGCACGACGGGTATCACAAATGCCGCCACCACAATAGCCACCACACCAAGCGCTGCAATCACCCAAAACAAGCCCGACAAACCGCCCCAACCCACAATCAAGGGTGACATGACCAGTGACAATGCAAATGACAACCCAATCGACGCCCCCACCATTGCCATCGCGCGCGTACGCACCTCGGGGCGAGTGGCATCAGCCAACCAAGCGGTGACGGCAGCAGAAATCGCGCCCGCCCCCTGAACAGCGCGGCCAATTGTGACCCACTCAATCGTTGTCGCAAAGGCGCACATCACGCTGCCCAACACAAACAAGAGCAAGCCAAATAAAACCACTGGGCGACGCCCAAACTTGTCTGACGCCATACCAAAGGGTATTTGCATAAACGCTTGGGTTAAGCCGTACATACCCAAGGCCAGGCCAACTTTAGCGGGGTCATTGCCGCCTTGTAAGCTTTGAGCTGCCACCGCAAAAACCGGTAACAACAAAAATAAGCCCAACATACGGGCGGCAAATAGGCCTGCCAACGAGAAGCTGGCACGGCGCTCTGCCGGGTTTAAAGCAAGGCGAACATGGTTTGTCATAAGCAATAATTAAGGTTTAAAGCTGTTTAGGGCACTTGACCCGTCAAAATGATCAATTTACGCGCGTCGAAAAACCGACTTGGCGCGTTATAGTAACAAGTTACCCTTTTGCCGAGCAATTCAAAGCGTAACGGCCTTAAGGGCTGTTCGAACCTATAAATTGAACAACCCTAGACTAACCACACCCAGCAAACACCCAGCAGAGCCCATCAAACCGCCCCATGAATTTCATACGCATTCGAGGTGCCCGCACCCATAATCTGAAAGACTTGTCGCTTGATTTACCCAAGCACCAACTAGTGGTGCTCACGGGGTTATCTGGCTCTGGTAAATCGTCTTTAGCTTTTGACACCCTTTATGCCGAGGGTCAAAGACGTTATGTTGAAAGTTTGTCAGCTTACGCGCGTCAATTTCTTGATCAGATGGAAAAACCCGACGTCGATTTAATCGAGGGGCTTTCACCCGCCATTGCCATTGAACAAAAGTCAGCAGGTCACAACCCGCGTTCAACGGTGGGCACCAGCACAGAAATTCACGACTATCTACGTTTACTTTACGCCCGCGTCGGCATACCCGTTTGCCCCACTCATCACATTCCGCTTATCGCCCAAAGCGTGAGCCAAGTGGTTGACGCCTTGTTAGCATGGCCAGACCAAACACGCATTGCCATTTTGTCACCACTCGGACAAATACCTGCAGATGAGTTGAAATCTCGCTTTCAAAGCCTGCAATCACAAGGCTTTGTGAGATTGCGCGTCAATGGTGTCATGCACGATATTGATGCGCCTCTGACCTCACTCACGAGCGAAACGTTTGAAGTAGACGTTGTCATCGATCGTCTACGCATTCGCCCCGACAGCAAAAGCCGCTTAGCTGACAGCATTGAAACCGCCAACAAACTGTCTCATGGGCAAGTCAACGTGCTCAATATGGACAGCGATCAAACACAGCCTTTTTCAAGTCATTTTTCTTGCCCCATTTGCCATCACAGCGTACCTGACTTAGAGCCCAAGTTTTTTAGCTTCAACAGCCCAAGCGGTGCCTGTCAGAGCTGTGGCGGATTGGGTCATGTCGACATCTTTGACATCAACCGCGTGGTGGCGTTTCCTGAGCAAAGCCTAAAAGCAGGCGCCATCAAAGGGTGGGACGCGCGCAACGCTTTCACGTTTTCCATACTCAGCAGCTTAGCAACTCATTACGGGTTTGACCTTGAAACGCCTTGGCAAGCTCTACCCGAAGCCGTTCATGGCGTTATTTTGCAAGGTTCCGGTACGGTTGAAATACCTTTTTTCTATCTTCAGGAAAATGGTCAAAGCTCAGTCAAACGCCATGTCTTTGAAGGCGTGATGCCAAATTTAGAGCGACGTTATCGCGAGACTGAATTAGCCGCAGTGCGTGAAGAACTGAATAAACAGCGGGTACAAATTGTGTGCCCTGATTGCCAAGGGTCGCGCATTGGAAGCGTGGCACGTCACGTATTGATTCAAGACCGTGCCATTCATCAAGTCGAGGCCATGCCACTTTCAAAGTGCTTGCAATGGTTTGAAGCCCTTGCCTTAACGGGCGCGCGACAAGAAATCGCTGAACGCATTGTGAAAGAAATTAGTTCACGGCTTAAATTTCTAAATAACGTTGGTCTCACTTATCTTTCATTAGATCGACGCGCCGACACCATCTCGGGCGGTGAAGCGCAACGCATTCGGTTGGCCAGTCAAATTGGTTCAGGTTTGACGGGTGTCATGTACGTTTTAGACGAGCCCTCAATTGGGCTACACCAGCGCGACAACGATCGATTAATTCACACCCTGCAACATTTACGCGATTTAGGTAATAGCGTTATTGTGGTCGAACACGACGACGACATGATTCGGCATGCCGACTGGGTGGTTGATATGGGCCCCGGTGCAGGTGAGCACGGTGGCTATATCGTGGCGCAAGGCACCCCAGAAGAAATCTGTAACCACCCTGATTCCATTACAGGCCAGTACCTCAGCGGCAAGCGCAGCATACAAAGCGCGCAGTATCGCCCCGTCGCAGACGACACGGCACGACTTGAAGTACTGGGCTGCTCGGGCAACAACTTAAAAAATGTTGATTTACGCATACCCGTTGGTCGTTTTGTGTGTATTACAGGCGTTTCAGGCTCTGGTAAATCAACTTTAATTAACGACACCCTGGCCGTTGCCATGGCTCGCGCACTGCATCGTGCCCACGCCGAACCCGCCCCATTTATCGAGATGCGCGGTCTGAGTTTATTTGACAAAATTATCACTGTTGATCAAAGCCCAATCGGTCGCACGCCCCGCAGCAACCCAGCCACTTACACCGGTTTATTTACGCCGATGCGTGAACTTTTTGCAGAGGTGCCCGAAGCTAAAATTCGAGGCTATGACCCGGGGCGTTTTAGTTTTAACGTGAAAGGCGGTCGCTGCGAAAGCTGTCAAGGTGATAGCATGGTTAAAGTTGAAATGCATTTTTTACCTGATGTGTATGTCATGTGCGACGCCTGTCAAGGCAAGCGCTACAACCGCGAAACCCTTGAGATTCGTTACCGTGGGCTCAATATTCATGATGTACTTGAATTGAATGTTGAGCAAGCGCTCGCATTTTTTGAAGCCGTGCCCGCCATACAGCGCAAACTACAAACGTTACTTGATGTGGGCTTGTCTTACATACGTTTAGGGCAAAGCGCCACCACGTTATCAGGCGGAGAAGCGCAACGGGTCAAACTCTCGCTTGAGCTGTCTAAGCGTAGCACCGGGCAAACCCTTTTTATTCTTGATGAACCCACTACGGGGTTACATTTTCAAGACATCTCGATGTTGCTTGAAGTATTAAACCAACTCGTTTCGGCAGGCAATACTGTTGTGGTGATTGAACACAACCTCGATGTCATTAGAACCGCTGACTGGGTCATTGATTTGGGGCCAGAAGGTGGCGACGGTGGTGGTCAAATTATTGCGCAAGGCCCCCCTAAAAAGATTGCCAAGACTGCAGCCAGTTTTACAGGTCAGTATTTACTTAAAGCCAGCCAATCGCGCAGCCTCTGATGCTTGTGTTGAGCACGTTTTACTTGACGTAACCGGCACCGTACTTTGGCACGTTTGATATTGCTCAAACGAACGTAAATCATCCGCTTGGTTCAAAGGCAAAGTTGCCAGTACATCGTTTTTTTCAGACATAAAAGCCCATTTAGCGTCAATCTGGTTGGCTTGGGTGCACATGCCTAAATTTTGTTCATTACAAGCACGAACAACCGCCTTGAGCGCTGACGCCGCATCGGCATAACCACACACAACCGCCTCGCCTCGATTGACCCCACCTTGCTCAACCGTGCCTTGTTCAACCGACAAATAGGCTAACCAACCTGGGGCACAGGTTGAATGAATATTGCCCGCTAGTGTGCTTTGGTTCTGAGTGGGTACAAACTGTAATTTACAACCGCCCCCACGCGCCATCTTTGAACACACCTGAACAATCGAAAGCACTGTTATGGGTGGCCCTGACTGGTTTGTTGCTAAGGGCTGAGTATTTAGCGCCTGAGCAATTGTGGTTTGAGTGGTTAGGGTTTGAGTAGGCAACGGCTGTGTAGTGAATGATTGTGTAGAAACAGTTTGCGCCAAGACATTTAATGAAACCGTGGCACTTAAACCTAGCATTAATGCTGCCATCACAATGCACGAAGGAAACAACTGTAGCGAATAAATTGGTTTTTTAAATAACGTGAACGAAGTCAAAAAAGTGTATTTTTTGGTGTTCATAGCTTAAAACCCCTCTTCAATTTGAAACAAGCGACGGTACTCAAGAACGGCGTATCGATCGGTCATACCTGCCACATAATCTGCAATGGCTCTTGCTTGCTCTGTATGGCCTGCACGTCGGTAGTCTTCAGGCAATAAGCGTGGTTCATTCATGAACGCTTCAAATAATTTTCGCACAATATGCTGTGCTTTGGTCATCATGCGCAACACTCGATAATGGCGATACAGATTGTGTAACAAAAACTTTTTAAGCTGGTCAGCCTCTGCCCGCATTTCGGGGGAAAACTGCACCAGCGGCTCACATTGCCGCGCTGCATCTGCACTAGCCGGGTTGGCAGACAAAATGCGCTCGGTTGTGGTGCGCGTTAAATCAGTAATTAACGTGTTGATCATTTGACGTATCGTTTCAGACACCAGACGGCGCTCTTCAACCCCCGGCCAATGGTGCAAAACTGAATCATAATGGCGCGCAAAAAAAGGCACACTCATTAGTTGATTCAACGTAATAAAGCCCGACCTTAGACCATCATCAATATCGTGATTGTTGTAAGCAATTTCATCAGCTAAGTTTGCCAACTGCGCTTCAATTGAAGGTTGTGTGCGGTCAATAAACCGCTGCCCCACATCACCCAACTGTTTGGCATGGTTTAACGAGCAGTGCTTTAAGATGCCTTCGCGCGTTTCAAAAGTTAAGTTCAAACCATCAAACCCGGGGTAACGTTCTTCAAGGGTATCGACCACCCGCAAACTTTGTAAGTTATGCTCAAAACCACCCGCATCTGGGGCATGTTGATTCATGCAGGCATTCAGTTCATCTTGACCCGCATGGCCAAAAGGTGTGTGGCCTAAATCATGCGCCAAGGCAATGGCCTCGGTCAAGTCTTCGTCAAGCTGCAAACTGCGCGCCAAAACCCGAGCAATTTGTGCCACTTCAAGTGAGTGAGTCAGCCGAGTTCTAAACCAATCACCTTCGTGATTAATAAACACCTGGGTTTTATATTCCAGTCGCCTAAAAGCATTGGCATGAATAATACGATCACGATCGCGCTGATACTCACTACGATTTGAAGGGGGCACCTCGGGGTAAAGACGCCCATGTGTGTGCTCTGGGTTACTGGCATAAGGCGCGCGAAGAAGCATGGCGACTTTTCCTTAATCGTTTGTCGTGCAGTACATGTTGAGAACAGCCTTGACGTGCTCAAGATCTGCTGGGGTAACCCGTGCTTGCCCAATCTGTGGCATCACCACAAAATGAATCGTACCCGCTTGTGATTTTTTGTCGCCCTGCATATGGGTCAACCACTCGTCGATACCTGACAAACGGGGCGCTCTGATAGGACAACCAATAGCTGCAACAATTTTTTCAACACGCGTCACGTCTGCAGCATGAAAGCCCGCTACTTTAGTAGATAACGCAGCTGCCATAACCAAACCACAGCCCACTGCTTCACCATGCAACCACTGACCATACCCAAGACCTGCTTCAATGGCATGGCCAAAGGTGTGGCCAAGGTTTAGAGTGGCTCTTTGCCCTGCCTCACGTTCGTCTGCTGAAACCACCTGGGCTTTAAATGCACATGAACGTTTAATGGCTTCACCCAATAATAAAGGGTCACGGGCCTTCAGTGCCGTAGCGTGTTGTTCACACCACTCAAAAAAATCCGCATTCATAATCAGGCCGTACTTTACAACCTCGGCCAAGCCCGCAGTGATCTCTCGGTCAGGCAAAGTAGCCAACACATCGGTATCAATTTCAACAGCAATGGGTTGATAGAACGCACCAATCATATTTTTACCCAACGGGTGATTAACCGCTGTTTTACCGCCCACCGACGAGTCGACCTGTGCCAGCAGTGTTGTGGGCACTTGAACAAATCGAATGCCGCGCATATAAACCGCTGCCGCAAAACCCGCCATATCGCCAATCACGCCACCACCTAGCGCCACAATCACCGCGCGTCGATCAAGTTGTGCCGCCAACATTTGGTCAAAAATTAAGTTCAGCGTAGCCCAGTCTTTATAGGCCTCGCCATCTGGCAAAGTAATGGTTAGCGTTTTAAAACCGCGTGCTTGAATCGACTGGCGCACGCGGTCACCGAACAGCGCGTCAACCACTGGGTTGGTAACAACTGCCACCATCGTGGCATCAGCCGGTATGCTCTCGCCCACGAAATCAAGCCTGCCTGGGGCAATATGAATAGGGTAATGACCACCTGGCGTGGTGACTTTAACGGTATACATTGGCGAAGTTCCGTTTGAAAATATAGAGGGGGTTGAAGCAATTAAATCGGCTTGTGCGGGTCGTTTTAAACGTTGCGACGCTTGAGACAATTTAAATTCACGAACACGTACTATTAGCTCTTGCACGACCGCAGAAATAGTTGATGAACCCGTATCTAAAATGATATCAGCGACCGACTCATAAAAAGGCTCGCGCTCAATCAGTAAACGCTTTAGCGTTGCGCGCGCGTCACCTGTGGCCAGTAACGGCCGGTTACGGTCACGAGCCGTGCGCCGGTATAAGTCTTCTACCGAGGCACGTAAATAAACCACTAGACCACGTTGTTTTAAAACATCGCGATTTTCTGGGGCAATGATAGCGCCACCACCTGTAGCCAAAATGAGTTGAGGTAGCTGGCTCATTTCGTCTAAAACCTGTGATTCACGCTTACGAAACCCTGCTTCGCCCTCGATTTCAAAGACGACGGGTATGCGCACCCCGCATCGCGCCTCGATTTCATGGTCTAGATCGACAAATGTTCTGTGTAGGGTACGCGCCAGGTTTTTACCAATTGTGGTCTTACCTGAGCCCATCATGCCAACAAGATATATTGAGGGTTCGTCATCATTCATAACAACATTATCCCATTGCTTGGCCGCTCAGCGTAAAATTATAGGCAATGAGCAAAACTACCCATCATCGCGCAACCGACGACAACGATTCGTCGCCCTCACACAGCCCTTGGTTTATAAGGCTGTTTTTTAAACTTTTTCTATTCGGCCTCGGCTTAGGTGCGGCAGGCCTATTGCTTGTCTCTATTGCCGTTTCAATTGCCTGGCCCAACTTGCCAGACCTAAATGCCATGACCGATTATCGGCCAAGGGTACCCCTACGCATTTTTACCGCTGACAAAGTATTAATCGGTGAGTTCGGTGAAGAACGTCGTAATGTCTTGCGTTATAGCGAGTTTCCCGATGTGTTGAAATCAGCCGTGTTGTCAGCTGAAGACGATCGCTTTTACCAACACGGTGGCATTGACTTCATGGGCGTTGCCCGCGCCGGTTTAGCCAATTTAATGGCCATGTCTAAAACGCAAGGCGCCAGCACCATCACCATGCAGGTTGCTCGAAACTTTTATTTATCGTCTGAAAAAACCTGGTCAAGAAAGTTCTATGAATTACTGCTGACCTTCAAAATTGAAGCCAGCTTAAGCAAAAATCAAATTTTAGAACTTTACCTCAACCAAATTTATCTCGGTCAACGGTCTTATGGTTTTTCTGCTGCAGCACGAACATATTTTGGTAAACCCGTCTCTGAACTCACAGCAGGCGAGGCCGCCATGTTGGCAGGTATTCCAAAAGCCCCATCACGCTTTAACCCCATTTCAAATATTCAGCGCGCAACCATTCGGCAACGCTATGTTTTAGGGCGCATGCAATCACTAGGCTACCTGACCGAGACTGAATATAAAGCAGCAATAGCGGCAGCTGTGGTATTGCGATCAGGTCAAGGCGGCATAAGGGGTGGTTACGCTGTTAATGGCGAGTACGCGTCTGAATTGGCACGTCAACTGATGTTTTCTTTGTATGGCGAAGACATCTATTCACGCGGCCTTAATGTTTACACCACTATTTTGGCTAAAGACCAAGAAGCTGCATGGTCGTCATTACGCGAAGGCGTGCTTGACTACACCCGTCGCGCCCGCTACCCCGGCCCTGAAGAGCGCGTCAAACTTGCTGCAGGTATTGAAAACAACCCTGCACAGTTTGAAGATATTTTTGATGAAGTACTTGATAAGCACCCCGATGTGGTGGGTTTCGTATCAGCTATTGTGTTGTCTGCCAGCCCAACTGAAGTTAAGTTAGCCCGTAGCCCAACAGAAATGATTACCATCACCGATAAAAAAGCCTTAGCGATTGTGGCACGCTCACTTAACCCTAAAGCTTCAGCCGCTGAACGTATAGATCGAGGCTCAGTGGTCTACCTTAATAGAAACGAAAACCAATGGGAAATTTTAAATCTACCCGAAGTACAAGCGGCGTTTATTGCGCTTACACCGCAAGACGGTGCCATTCGTGCCATGGTAGGTGGGTTTGACTTTTATCGCGGTAACTTTAACCGTGTCACGCAAGCATGGCGTCAACCTGGTTCAAGCTTTAAGCCGTTTATTTATGCCGCAGCACTCGAGCGCGGTATAACACCAAGCACCATTATTTCAGATCAACCTTTTTCTTTAACAGCCGCTCAAACGGGTTCAAATAAAGACTGGAACCCTAAAAACTACGGCGGTGATTACGAACAATCACTCACCATGCGCGAAGCCATTGCCCGTTCAAAAAACATGGTGTCAATTCGTATATTGCAGGCCATTACGCCACAATATGCGCAAGACTACATTACGCGTTTTGGTTTTGATCGTGCGAAACACCCTGCTTATTTACCCATGGCTCTTGGCTCTGGGGCTGTCACACCCATGCAATTAGCCGCCGGCTTTGCTGTATTTGCGAACGGCGGTTATCGCGTCACGCCCTTTCTTATTGATCGGGTCACCGACTCTGATGGCAAAGTAATCATGCAAGCGCGCCCCACAATTGCAGGTGATGTCACAGCACGTGCAATTGACCCTCGCACCGCCTACGTGATGGACGATTTGTTACGAGGGGTCGCCACAAGTGGCACTGCAGCCAAAGCCCGCCAAGTTCTTAAACGCGACGACATTGCTGGCAAAACAGGTACCACTAACGATTCAGTTGACGCCTGGTTTGCTGGCTACACGCCTAACTTAGTTGGGGTCGCTTGGTTGGGCTTTGATCAACCCAAGTCGCTTGGTACGCGCGAAACAGGCGGCGGGGCAGCACTGCCTATTTGGTTGGGCTACATGCAAGAAGCGCTTAAAGCTTTTCCCGTACAAAAACGCGGTATGCCCCCAAGCGGTCTGATGATCGAGGGCAACAACATGTTTTTCAGCGAATTCCCACCAGGCCAAGCAGTTACCCGCATCGGTATCGACGAAAAGCCTGTTTCAAAAGATGCCATTGGTGATTTAATCAATAACTTGAGTGGAAATAGGCCTAACTAGTATGGCTAAACTTAAAGAGCACCCCGTTTAGGTTCACAATAACGGGGTGTGCTAAGTTGCTGAATGCTAAAAAGCTTAATTTTGTAACTTAAATTTTAACTTTTACATCATGGCCGGTTGCAGCAGAAAAAATCTGTGACAACGCCTCATGCATCACTAAGCCGCCTCGCGTATCTTTCCAGTGTTGGCCATCAAAAGCGTAATGAAAACCGCCGCTTGGTGCCGCAACCCAAATTTGTTGCATAGGTGCTTGGCTATTGATGACCACAGGCGTTGTATTGTTAAACATTAAGTTTAAAACGTTTGCTTCGCGTTTGGCGTCAACATCAACATCTAAACGTTCAAACCAATCATCAACTTGCAGTTCTAATGCGTCTAAAATGCTTTTTACGCGGTTATCAAATTCTGTATCAGTCATTATGTTTTTCCTGTCATTTACCGGAGCTTGACGTGGGTTTCTCGAATCAAAAACGTATCGTGGGTTTTATCACGATATCAGTGCTAGGTTTAGCCATGCTAACTGGTTGCGGCTTTAAAGGGCCTTTATATTTACCGCCCCCACCCGACACCCTAGGTGGGAAGACTCAAAAACCGTCTGAACAATCAGCCTCGCCTACGTCTGGGCAAATGGGGGTTGAAGTGTCGCCTTACTCACCGTTTCTTGAACAAAACCCGTCGCTCGAGCCCGCACCTCGTACTATGCAATAAGCTATCTAACGACTCGTCATTTTAAAGAATAGAACATGTCTGCAACGTTTTCATCTACACAACCCACTACACCCGCTGGGTTTCCTCATTTTCATTATGCAAATGGTCATTTGCAGGCCGAAGGGGTTAATTTAGCTGAATTAGCGCAGCAGGTGGGCACACCCTGTTACGTTTATTCAAAGTCTGCCATGTGTAGTGCTTGGCAGTCGTATCAAGATGCAATCGGCACACGTCGTGTTTTAGTCTGTTATGGCATGAAAGCAAATTCTAATTTAGCTATTTTGAACACCTTTAGGGCTCTGGGTAGTGGTTTCGACATTGTATCTGGCGGTGAATTAGCGCGTGTTTTAAAAGTGGGTGCCGACCCCAAAAAAGTTGTTTTTTCAGGTGTAGGCAAACAAACGTGGGAAATTGAACAGGCTATAAAAGCTGGGGTGAAATGCTTTAACGTTGAATCAACGTCTGAACTCAAACGTATTTCTCAAGTTGCTTCAAACATGCATGCTACTGCCTTCATCTCATTACGTGTCAACCCCGATGTAGATGCACAAACACACCCTTACATTTCAACGGGCTTAAAAGAAAATAAGTTTGGTATTGCCATTGAACATGCCCTCGAGGCCTATCAGTTAGCTGCGACTTTACCCGGCCTTAATGTTGTTGGTGTTGACTGTCATATTGGCTCACAAATAACTGAAGTAGCACCCTATTTAGATGCATTAGATAAGCTTTTAGCATTAATTGATACTTTAAAAGAAAATGGTATTAACTTACGTCATCTAGATTTGGGGGGTGGTTTGGGTATTCGTTATGATGACGAAACACCCTTGGCCCCTAAATTATTATTAGATGCTATTTTTAATATAATTGATCAACGCGGTTACCAAAATCTTGAGCTGGTTTTTGAACCAGGCCGTTCGTTAGTGGGTAATGCGGGTGTATTACTCACAACGGTGCAATACCTTAAACACACAGAGGCGCGTAATTTTGCCATTGTTGATGCGGGCATGAACGATCTTATTAGACCCGCTTTGTACCAAGCGTGGCATGGCGTTTTACCGCTTAATGCACGCACGTCTTCAAACGCTACACAACACTATGATTTAGTCGGCCCAGTTTGCGAAAGCGCAGACTGGTTAGCCAAGCAGCGCCTGTTAACGTTGCATGAAGATCAAGTATTAGCAATAGATTCTGCGGGGGCTTACGGGTTTGTTATGGCATGCAACTACAACACCCGCGGTAAGCCTGCAGAAGTTCTGGTTGATGGCACATCATGGCATGTTGTTCGAACACGTGAAACGTTTGAAGACATGATACGAGGCGAAACGCTACCTTAGATCGGGTTTGTGTTCCAAATGTGTCGATTTGTCCAGAGCAGAATCAACACAACGAATGCTGGCACCAAAAGCAGGGTAAAGCTCACGCCATAGCTGTGAACGGTTGCTGCAACTAAGCCAAATAGGGGGGGGCCAAACAATACGCCCAAGAATGTGAAGCCAAGTGTGCCACCCGTTGCCATGCCGGCCAACCCTTTTGGTGCTTGTCGTGCTACCTCAGCCAGGTATACCCCATTCCAGCCCACAGCTGTGGCACCCATTACGATCAGCACAAAGTAAAGAAGTATATGCGGGGTGTTAGCCGTTAACGAGCCGGTTGCCACGGCACCTATCATTAAGCCCACTGCAATCACCATTAGCATTTTGCTTGAACCTAACCACGTGTCAGCAAGCCAGCCCCACACAATACGGCCCACGACACCGGCCCCTTGTGCCACGGTTAGTGCTACCCCTGCCGCTACCAAACCCCAGCCTAGATCTTCGTATAGATACGTCACGAGATAGGTCGTTAACGACACTTGCGTGACAGAAAACATAAACGACACAATCGCCAAAACACGTAAACTTTTATGTTGCCAAACCAGTTTAATCGGCTGAACCAAGCTATGTACAACCGACGCTCGCGCTGTTGGGTCACGGTCGTAATCAAGCGCTGCACGTAAAGGTTTGACAAGTACTGCACAAAGCAAGCAAGCCCCAGCCACAGAAATTGTGGCAACCTGCCATCCGAACCAACTTTCAATTCTGGGCACCAATAAGCCTGCCAACATGCCACCAACCGGAACACCGGTCTGTTTAATTGAAAAAACCAATGAAAGGCGTTCAGGTGGGGTCGATTTAACCAATAAATGAGAACTGGCTGGGGTAATAGGGCCATAACCCAGACCAATCAACATGGCCCCGATAACTATGGTTACCGGGTGAGCAACAGCACACATTAACAAACCAACCGAGGTAACGCCTAAGCAAACTTGGCTTAAACCCAATGCCCCCCATCGTTTAACAGCTGTTCCACCTAAAATCGTTGCAAACATTGCTGCAATATAAACAGCGGCAACATACAAACCTACAAATGCAGGAGACACGCCAATGGCATCTGCAACGACCGGCGCCATCACGGGCAAGGTAATAAGCGCCATCGAGCTAAGCGATTGAATAGTGAGTGTTGCGATCAGTACCCAGGTTGGGTTAGGTTGCTGACCTTGAGCTGCTGTTAGACTCAAAGTGCGCCGTAAGAATGTAGGCCTGACAAAAACATATTCACGCCTAAAAATGCAAAACCCGTAATCAGTAAACCCACTAAAGACCAATAGGCTGAAACCGTACCCCGCATACCTTTCATCAACCGTAGATGCAGCCAGGCTGCATAGTTTAGCCAAACGATTAATGCCCAGGTTTCTTTAGGGTCCCACTGCCAATAGGCACCCCAGGCATCAGCGGCCCACAGTGCACCTAAAATGGTTGCAATTGTAAAGAACGCAAAACCAATCGCTATGGCTCGATACATAATATCGTCAAGCACTTCAAACGATGGTAATTTGTCAGCAATAGGGCGACGAAAGAATAATATTGAGCCCACAACAACAGCACCAATACCAAAATAAATCATCCAGGTAGCAGACAAGCCATCTGAGCGAAACACCATCGGCTCAGCGGCCAACAACACACCCATAATAAATAACGGTATGAGTTTTGCCCAAGAGCGCGTATGACCATTTTCTTTAACTAGGTATGCAAAACCCACCATCGCAGCGATAGAAAATGTGCCATAACCAATAAAATTAGCGGGTACGTGTATTTTCATCCACCAGCTTTTTAAGGCAGGTACCAAAGGTTGAATTTGGTAAGCATCACGTGTGATGGAATACCACATCAAAAAAACAACTGTTGATGCCACGACAAGCATCACAAAACCACCTAAGGCGCGCGTGTTGTAACGCCGTTCGTAATACAAATAGAACAAAGATGTGATGAGGGCAAAAAGCACAAAGACTTCATACAAATTACTAACGGGTATATGGCCTAAATCAGGGCCTAACAGATGCCCTTCACGCCAGCGTACCAACAAACCAACGGTGCCTGCATAGACCGCACCCCAGGTCAGTGCCGTGCCAAGCCATGCCGCGGTTTTACTGAACAGACCCACCCAATAGCAAATCGTCGCAACAACAAAAAGCACACACATCCACAAAACAGCAGATTGTGACGACAATAGGTATTTCAACAAAAAGACTTCGTCAGCCCGAGCTAGATCTGCTTGGTATAACCAAATAGCAAATAATGCCGTGATGCCGCTGATAACTAAATAGGTTCTTAATGAACGCCACAGCCAACCTACCCAAACCACAAAAGGAACAGCCAAAACCAAAATGATTTTTTCGTAGTAATCCATCGAGTTGGGGTATTGCATGAACGAAAATGCCGCCCCCACTGAAAGCAAAAGAAAGAAGGCAACATCAGTCCAATCAAGTCGACGTTTAACTAGATGTGACTCACTGGGGCCGTTTAAATCGCCCCACTCAGAGGCCGCTGTTACAGTCGTTGTGTTCATGACGATTCCTTCTTCACATCTAGGCGATTCATCGCCTGCTGAAATTGGTCAAATTCTCGGTTGAAATCAAGTGTACGTTTTTGTGCCGTCATAGCGCCTAAAACATGTGTATTTTCACCGGGCTTTTGGCGCAACCAAACCCAAATACGGCGGTCACGCACATAAAACATAGAAAAAACACCAAAAATTAATAGTACACAGCCAATATACACAGTCACCATGCCGGGCGCACGACTAACCTGAAAAACACTTGCCTGCACATGGTTAAACGTTTTAAGCGTAAACAAAATAGGGGCTGGGTACAACGCTAAGTCAGACAGCGCGGCAATAGACATCTGTGTCCATTGGCTTTGCTGTGCATCAAGTGGGTCAAGCGCTGGACGACCGGCTTGAGCGCGAGATAATGCGCGTAACTCAGCTAAAGAGGCCCCCAATACTCGCACGACAACATCAGCGGCACGGGGCAACTCATTAACGGGTACATTTTTTTCAAGAAATGCTGAAACACCCTGTAAACCGCTTTGTGCAAAGGTGTCAAGCGTTCGTTCGGCTGACAGCTGTAACGCTTGTTGGTCAGCTATAGAGCTTGCATTATTGATGGCAAATTGACGAGCCGCAGTGTTTCTCAGGGCTGGGCTAGCTAGGGCCGCACGCAATTCCATAAACTCAACTGGGCCTGATTGGTCATCAACAGGTATACGCATATACCTGAAACCACCGCCTTGGTTTGGGTCTTCAACCCCAGCTAGCAAAACCCGGGCGCCATCGAGTTCGATGGGCAGCATGTAATTATGAAACCGTTTAGCTTGCCCACTTTCATCAATGACTCGGTATTCGACACTAGGGCCAATATTACGCAAGTCTGATGCTTTCTTTGACGCTGCACTACCTGTGACCGCAGCAACGTGCTCTCTGAGCACCTGAGGCTGGGGGTCGCCTGCACTAAGGTCTTCAACATTGATTGGGCGTAAACCCGTGACTTCAACTTGAACCTTGCGATCATTTTGACCTAAAGTGAGCTCAACGCTTTCACCTACCTTCTTTGTCATTGAAATCGGCTCAACTCTTGGCCCTTGCAGGGGGTACCCCTCAAGCACCACTTCACTGCCACCGTCATCAAAGCTTGACTGATATACCGTCACCCCTTTGTAGCGAAGTGGTTCGTTCACTTCGATCGTGACGTCAAATGTTTTACCTGTATCTGGGTCAGTCACTTGTACGTCGCTTGCAAAACGACTGGGCATGCCCGTTGAGTAATAATCAATGTGAAACTTATTGAGTTTTAGCTCAAATGGTAGTGGCTGCACTAAGGCGCCATTACCCACATTCACAATCGCATTGCTGCGTGTCGCACCCTCTGGAATCAAAACATTAGATCTGAAGCTAGGGTTGTCGATTGACAGGCGGCCCGAAGGGGGCACATCAGCAATTAACATGTTTTCAAGCAAAGGTTTTTTATCAAATAACCAGACCTGCAGTCGAACGGGCAATTCACTGTCAAGTAAACCACCAATGCAGATGATAACAATTGAAGCGTGTGCTGCAATGTAACCAAGGCGGTTGGCACTGCCTCTTTTAGCAGCAAGTAGAACGCCATTTTCTTCTTGTCGAGTTTTAAAACCATAGCCCTGTTTAGCCAACCATGCTGAAACAGCCTGCGTACTTGATTTCAGGTCACGAGCCGTATCAACTTCAACCCGGTGGTGAAAAGCGCGCAGGCTTGAACCCCGAACTGTTTCTCGGTAAGAACGCATATCTTTGATCATTTTGGGCGAGTTGCGCATCAAGCATAAGCTTGTTGACACCACTAAAAACGCCATAATCAGTAAGAACCACCAATTGTTATAAATTGACCAAACCGAAAATTTATTGAGTACATCAAACCAAAAAGGCCCGAATTGATCAATGTAAGTATTTTCGGCTCGATTTTGAGGCAAAACAGTGCCCACAACGCTGGCAACACAAATAATAGTTAACAGGCTAATTGAAAAGCGCATCGAACCTAACAGTTCGATGATGTCAGGAAATGAAATGCTGCGTAGCGTTGGTGCTGGGGGCAGCGATTCAGAGCTTGTCTGCGACATGACAACCCTTGAAAGTTGATGGGCTACTATAAGCCCTATCTTAATGTGACCGCATAACAAGCATAACGTTCATGCTTGAAACATCAAATAAAGGGCACCCTTATATGATGTATAAAGAACGAGATTTAACGCAAACCTGCTGCGTAATCTGAAACTGCCTTAATGTCTTCTTCAGTCATTCTACCGGCGATTTGGCTCATCATTGCGCTGTTACCGCGGTGACCTGCACGAAAGTACTTAAGCTGGTCTTCAATGTAGCTGGCGTATTGGCCACCTAATCGTGGGTTTTGAGAAGGAATACCGGCACCATTGGCAGAATGGCACGACGCGCAGGCAGGAACGCCGCGGTCTGCAATGCCACCGCGCCAAATTTCTTGGCCACGCTCAACTAATTTCAAATTTGAAGCGTTAGCTGGTGCTGTTAAAGCTTGCTCGGCAAGGTACAACGACACATTACGCATATCGGCTTCAGTAAGGGGTGTAGCCAACCCAGTCATGATAGAAGGCGCACCGTCAGCACCCCTACGCAAAGCCATCGTGGCACCCTCTTTGACTTTAAACTCAACAAGTTGCTTATAAATGTATTCGTGTGACTGTGCCGACAAGTTTGGGTTAGTGGGCAACGCACTGTTACCGCCAGGGCCGTGGCAAGCAATACAGGACACAATGCCACGGGCAGGGTCGCCTTGCTCATAGAGCATGGCGCCCAGCTTAACGTCAGGCATGATGGGCCCCGCGACAGCTTCAGAAGCTTGAACGGGCGAAAATAAAAGAGATGCAACTGCAGCAAAAGCTGCACATGCAAACGAAATTGAAGTGAAATGCAGGTGTTTCATGTATAACCTCGACAGATTCGGTCACTGCTTTGACCCGAGCGATTATACAATAGGGATTCATCGCTAGTTAGGGCTATTTTATCTTGTCTATTCTTCATCGTGCCTCATTCTCCATTTCAGCCGCTAGGCTTGACCAACTTCCGGCGCCTGGCGCACCAGAGGTCTGCTTTGTTGGGCGGTCAAACTCAGGTAAGTCGACTGCTATTAATGTACTCACAAATCAAAAAAGGTTGGCCTATTCCAGTAAAACGCCAGGGCGTACTCGGTTAATTAATATGTTTGGCTTACCCGACCCCCTTAACCCCTCCGATCCTGATGCCAAGTTAGGCTATGTGGTTGATCTACCGGGCTACGGCTATGCTGCCGTAGCACATGCTGCACGACTTGAATGGGCTGATGTAATGGGTGACTATTTAGCCACCCGTTCCAGCTTAGCAGGGGTTGTGCTACTAATTGACATCAGGCGGGGCGTGACTGAACTTGACCGACGTTTAGCCGATTGGTTAGCCCCTGCGCGTCGCCCAGTATTGGTTTTATTGACTAAAGCCGACAAACTACCTTATGGCCAGCGTATCAATGCTGTTTTTGCTGTAAAAAAACAGCTTGAAGATTTAGGTAACCTTCAAGCCATACCCTTTTCTGCCACCTCACGGTTTGGTCTCGAAGAAGCCACCCAACGCATCACTAACTGGATATCTCCACAGGTTGTGCCATGAACACTACTCATTTTAATTTTGCTGATTTTCCGGCTAACCGTCCACGACGCTTAAGGCGCGACGATTTTTCTCGTCGCCTCGTTCGTGAAAACCAACTGTCGCCTAATGATTTAATTTACCCCGTCTTTGTTTTAGAGGGGCAGGGCATAGAACAACCTGTGCAATCTATGCCAGGGGTATCTCGTTATTCACTTGATCATTTATTACATGTCGCAGAAGAAACATTAAAGCTCGGCATACCTGTCATAGCCCTATTTCCCGTTATTGAACCATCTCTTAAAAGTTTAGACGGTGCCGAAGCGCTGAATGAAAAAGGTTTAATACCTCGTGTGGTGCGAGCGCTGAAGTCTCAGTTCCCTGAGCTAGGCGTCATGACTGATGTGGCGCTTGACCCCTATACAAGCCATGGTCAAGATGGTGTGATCGACGACGCGGGTTATGTTGTTAACGATGTCACACTTGGTATTTTACAAAAACAAGCGCTTGTTCAAGCCGGTGCGGGCGTTGACATTGTGGCGCCTAGTGACATGATGGACGGGCGCATTGCTGCCATACGTCACTCACTTGAATCAAACGAATTTATACACACCCGCATCATGGCGTATTCAGCAAAATTTGCGAGTGCATTTTATGGGCCATTTCGCGATGCGGTGGGTTCTGCCAACAACCTTGGTAAGTCAAACAAAATGACCTACCAACTAGACCCCGCAAACATTGACGAGGCACTACGCGAAGCAGCTGCTGACCTACGTGAAGGTGCTGACATGATTATGGTTAAGCCTGGCATGCCTTACCTTGACGTGTTACGCCGCATTAAAGATACATTTCGTGCACCTACTTTTGCTTATCAAGTGAGCGGTGAATACGCCATGATTAAAGCCGCAGCCGCAAATGGTTGGTTAGACCATGACAACGTTATGCTCGAAGCATTACTCAGTTTTAAGCGGGCTGGGGCAGACGGTGTTTTAACTTACTTTGCGCTTGAAGCAGCGCGACTTATGCGACGCTGAACAAGCTTGCTAGCAAACCAAAATGCAACAATTGGCATGACAAATATCGCAAAAATAAACACACCGCTTAAACCCACTTGATCAACAATTTGCGCGCCAAGCGTTACACCTATCGCTTGGCCAGCAAACAAAAAAGATGCAAATAAAGCGACAGCTGTGCCGCGTCGCTCTGGCGCCATTTGGGTCGCGTTTGTTTGCAAAACAGAATGCATTAAGTAATAACCCAGCCCACACATTAAACTTGCAACCATTGCAAACTGCCAACTGGGTAGGAACAAAAAAATGATGTAGCTTAGAGCAACCGTTATGCCACCCGCTTGAACCATACGCGCTTCGCCAAATCGCTTAATCACCCACCTTGAAATCAGTACGTAAATTAAAGCGCCTGCGCTATATAACCCGGTTATGAGTCCCGCTGCCGTAGAAGTCACCTCATGCTTCATTTGTAAATAAGAAGGTACGAATGACAGGGCACCAAAAATTAAGGCGCCTTCAATGAGCACAACCAACAAAATTATTCTGGCCCACGGCACACTCGTTACGGCTTTAATCGGGGCTAGTAATGCAAAACCAACTTGATTTGAATTTTTCAAATCAGGCACACTGCCTTTTTGACTATAAAGTAATGTGCCCACTACCAAGTAAAGCGTGCCCAAAAAATAAAATGATGCACGCCACCCTAGGGTGTCTGCAAATACCCCGCCCAAAACTAAACCACTGCCCATACCCGTAACCATACCAATTGAAAATTTGGCTAATGTCTCTTGTCGCTTTTCATAAGGTACATGATCACCTATCCAGGCCATTGACATCGGTATGATGCCTGCTGCAGCCGCACCAGACAGGAAACGGCCAATAACTACAAGATTAAATGTAGGTGCTATGGCTACTAAATAGTTACCCACTGCACACGCTAAAGTTGCGATTGCAATGGTGCGGTATTTACCAAAACGATCACCGATTGGCCCATAAAAGAATTGCATCACGCCATAAGCTACTGCAAACCAGATGACTACCTTTGCTGCTTCACCGGTTGTTATTTGAAACTCTTGCGCCAGGCTCATCAATGCTGGGTCTAAGACCCTAAATGCACTTGTGCTTGCAAATGATGCAATGCCCAGCAAGAGTATTGCTCTTGAGGTAGATATGTTGGACATCTTAAGGCTTTGCTATTTGATTCACAACACGATCAAGAATTTGTGTAAATTTTTCTGCATTTTGAAAACCCACAACACGAATACTATTGATTTCACGGCCACCCGGTTCAAAAAATATAATGCCTGGCGGCCCAAACAGATTAAACTTTTTCAACAATGCCCGATCTTGAGGCGAGTTTTTAGTGACATCGGCCTTTAACAAAACCATCTGCTGCATACGTTCAATAACTTTTGGGTCAGTAAAGGTAAAGGCTTCCATTTCTTTACACGATACGCACCAATCAGCGTAAAAATCGAGCATGACCGGTTTTTTTGATTCCATTAAAGCAATTTGCAATGCTTCAACTGAATCAACAATTTGAAAAGTAGGCTTGGTGATTGACGACGCTCTTGAAGCGCCGCTTTGACCTGCTTGTATGTTGGTAGAACTGGTGTTTAAGTTTGAGAGCGTGATTTGACTGAGTGGATTTAGTAAAGATCTTGCACCCGTTAATGCACCAATCAACCAAAACAATGCAAATAACATCAACACAAAACCGACTGTCTTTTTAATGGCTTGAACGAGTATTGAATGATTTTGATCTTTAGTATCGAATGTTCCCAGTAACATACCGCTAAATATAGCTAATACAGCCCAGCCTATTAAATTCGTTTGAGTGGAAATAATGGGTGACAACATCCACCATGCTGTAGCTAAGAGCAAGACACCAAAAAATACTTTAACGCCTTCCATCCAAGCGCCCACTTTGGGCAACAAGGTGCCTGCTGACGCGCCGAGTGCTAGTAAAGGCAACCCCATGCCCCATGCCATTGCAAATAACGCGCCACCGCCTAGCCAGACGTCTTTAGTTTGCGATATGTATATGAGAGCGCCAGCTAAAGGTGCTGCTACACACGGGCCGACAATCAAGGCTGACACTGCACCCATAACAAATGCGATGAGCGCTTTGCCTCCCCGCATCGATGAGGCTTTATTTGAAAGTTTTGTTTGAATCGTTTGGGGCATTTCAAAACGCACCAAGTCAAACATGGCTAAACCCATTAATGCTAATAGTGTTGCAAAAATACCGAGCACCCAAGGTGTCTGTAACCATGCAGCCAGGCCAGCACCACTTAACCCAGCTAGAACACCTAAAGCGGTATAAATTAAAGACATACCAGCCACATAAGCTGCCGCCAAACCAAAACCACGTGCTCGGGTAACTACATTACCTTGACCCACTATTAAGACCGATAAAATCGGAATCATGGGCAACACACAAGGTGTTAATGACAACAGCGCGCCCAAAAGAAAGAAGAGCGCTATATTTCCCCAAAAGGAACCCATGCTCAACACTTTTGCAAATTGCGAATCGTCAGCACTGTTTACTAAGTTTGATAAGCTTACTTGGCTATCAGTGTTCAAACTTGTATCACTTGAATTATTACCAAACGATTGATTTGTATTTTGTGCAGTAATTAGTGCGCTTATTTTCAGGGCTGGTGCTCTAGCGGCTATATCATCATCAGTGTTGGCGGTAATACTTATAACGCGATAGCCCAGTTGGTCACCAAGTGATTCAATTTGTACTGCTGACGTTAAAGGTGGGTAACATATACCCTGCTCGGCACACCCTTGACTGACAACTTTTAATACAAAAGCTTGATTCGCTTGACCCAAAGGCCATTCACTTAATGCGACTGTAATATTTGTTTGCTTAAAATATAACCCCATATCTTTTTCAAATGTAGGGTCATATTTAATTTTAGCGGAAGGGAATGAAACGTTACTAATTGAAATTGGTACGTTTTCTAATGCGAATTCAAAACGCTCTTGGTACATATAGTACCCAGACGCAATATTAAAATTTACATTGATAATGTTTTTATTTGTAACCGCTGCATCGATGTAAAAAGCTTTTTCAGGTGCTAGAAATGATTGTGCAACACTTGACACGCCAAACAAGCTAACAAGCAAAGCTACCAAACAGTGAGAAAGGCGTTTTAACATTTGACTGACTCAATCATAATTCTGTTACCCCAATACTTTGAAACATCTGTAAATCGGTGCTTTAGTGCTTTAGTGCTTCGGTACTTTGGTACTTTGGTACTTTGGTACTTCGGTACTTTGGTACTTTGGTACTTTGGTACTTTGGTACTTTGGTACTTTGGTACTTTGGTACTTTGGTACTTTGGTACTTTGGTACTTTGGTACTTTGGT
>Ga0209702_10001022_pt1 | contig 56721 bp, 39 predicted proteins | sample FRY01_FD_187210 | JGI IMG/M metagenome (GOLD analysis project Ga0209702, IMG submission 187210) | Freshwater microbial communities from Lake Fryxell liftoff mats and glacier meltwater in Antarctica - FRY-01 (SPAdes) (version 2) | ecosystem: Environmental > Aquatic > Freshwater > Ice > Glacier...
TGGCAGTGCGAATGAATGGAAAGCCTTCATTTGTGATTTCCCGAATTCATCGACGCTATGTTGATTTTAACCGTCCGGCAAACATCGCGGTTGAAGCACCTTCGGCTCAAGTCGTCTATGATCAGTATCACCAAACATTAAGTGAATCCGTTCGAAAGATCCGCTCCAGGCATGCGTGTGGACTGTTGATCGATATTCACGGACAGGGGACGTCAGCATCGACTGTCTACCGAGGCACAAGTAATGGTCTCACTGTTTCTGGCATGCAGTCCATGTTCAGTGAAGAATCTTTTCATGGTCCCAATTCCCTGAGTGGACTTTTGAAGAAACAAGGTTGGACGATGCATCCTGATCCGCTGGATGGCAAAGAACAGTCCGGCTTCACGGGTGGCTATATTGTCAGAACCTACGGCAGCCATCGGGCGGATGGAATCGACGCCATTCAACTGGAATTTGGCGCCGACTATCGTAAAGCGGCCGTTCGTGAACGAGTAGCAAAACAACTTGCCGACAGCGTCGCTGAATACTTTGAGCACCGGGCCATTGTGCCGGCCACCGGGGGCACACAACTTCTACGAACAATCGAAGTCAAACCATAAACACTGTGTGCGGTGAGCCCACAACGACAGTTCAAATTGGTGTGTCCCCCAGCTTCCTGCCGAGCCGATGATGGGTGAACGTCGTATTGGAAACAATTCGGGACCTGATAAGGGCACGGCGAACGGATTTTGATTTAGAGGATTGTTTCGCACGCGGCTCGGCAGGAGCCTCGCCCTCCCGGAAAACGCCCTCCCGGAAAACGCCGTCCCGGGAAATGCCCTCCCCGGGCAAACCACCAAACCTTTTCGGCGTCGAATTCTTCCATGCGGATGGGTTTCGTTTTGTTGTACGACTTCGCTCCCGCCAGATACGGGTGTTCGTAGTACCAGATTTCTTTCGTCGGCTGGCTTTTAATGAAGAACAGCAGGTTCGTCTTGATGCCGGTGTACGGAGCGAAGACGCCGTTCGGCAGTCGCACGATGGTGTGCAGATTGCATTCGGTCAGCAGTCTTTCTTTAATCGTGGGCTTCACGCCCGTATTGTCGTGCCGAACGTTGGTGGGCACGTCGATGCCGTGCAGCAGATGCGGGAGCGGTTTTTTCTCAATGCCCTGGACGGAACGCTGCAGCAGTTCTTCGTCGTCCGGCGTTTTGACATGGTTCCGCAGGTGGTCGATGGTACAGACGAGGAATCCGCCGGTGCCGCAGGCCGGGTCGAGGACCGTTTCGCCGAGCTGTGGATTGACCATATCGACCATGAACTGAGTGACGGCTCGGGGCGTGTAGTATCAGCCGCGTTCCCGGCACTTTGCAGATCTTTGAGGATCTGCTCGTACAGGTCGCCGAAGACGTGGCGGACTTCCATGCGGTTGAAGTCGAGACTTTCCGTGATCTTGTTGATCACCTGCCGCAGCAGAGTCCCGTTCTACTTGCATAGGTAGGCGTCTTCAAAGACGTGGTGGAGGAGTTGAGCCTGCGGGTTCTTGATTCTTGATTCTTGATTCTTGATTCTTGATTCTTGGGAGGGCGAGGCTCGTGCAGTGCGGCAATTTTATTGGAAGATATGCCCTTCGGTTTATGAGCAACTTTACATTGAGACGTTCTTCAGTCTTTCGGAACGAATGCGAATTTCGCGTGGCGTTTGCCGACTACCGTGTTTGTTGAAGGAGGCGAACTCACGGCAGCCTTGATAACGGCTCATGGCCGCCAGCAGTTCGTCGGATAGATCGGCCCCTCGGCGCTTGGCTGCCAGTGAATGGTGGATTCGGTCTTCGTCTTCAAACTGAAGATTATGGATTTGCAATAGTCGGGCGAATGCATCGGCGATCTCGTCTCGCGTCCAGTTTTAAAACTTCGACAGAACCCAGTCTGATTCCACCAATACGAGATCAGCAATGAAGAATCGGGCGGCCTTTCGAGTCAGCAGTTTCATGGTCGCTCTGTATTGAGCTTCCTCATCCCGAGTCAGATAACGAACCAGGACATTTGTATCGAGTCCGATCATCATTGCGACTTTCTGAATCGCTGCACTGCACCAGACCGAGCGGCCTCGTTGATTGTTGTCCTTGCTTCGATAATGGCAAGGCACCGACGAACACGGCGTCGCAGAACCTGTGCAAGCGTCAACTTTCCAAACGCGCATGCGTTCTTTTGAACACCGGTCCGTTAAGTCCCACATCAGCCTCAGGTGCTAAGCCGCATCGCGGTGGGCTCCTTGAGCGGCCAACGAACCTCTCCGAGAGCAATGATGGCATCAACGCTGGCGGGAAGTCAAACGGATCTATGCGGGGATGGCTGGCCAAAACCGTCCCACAAGGCATAGCGCAGCCTACTTAGAACGCTGAAATTCGACTTTTGGAGAGCCTAACAGCGCTGTCATGCGTTTCCGGAATCAGCCATTCCGGATCGCCCAAAACAAATTGTCTCGAAATAACGTGCGTCAGCCTTTCCAGGCTGAACTGCTTTGTTTCGTGTCAGGCTGGAAAGCCAGACGTACTTATCGAGACGATTAACCTTCGGCGGAGGCTTCAACTCCGTTGGCCTTGTCGGCCTTGCGTTGAGCAGCTTCTGATTCGCGTGTTTCCACCGCTGCAACCGCATATAACCGGCGCTTCAACTGACGATGTTCAGCACTCACTTTGCGCCAAACCGGGTTCTTTTTCTGTGCTTTGCCAGTCACACCATCGGTAGCCAGTTTGGCTTCAATGGTTGAGAGCTGCTGCTGAGAAAAAGTCAGCTGACGTTCAATTCGAGTTCGGTCCTTCAACATGGCGCACCAATAGCAGTTATAGTGAACAAAAATCTGGTAATTCAAAGTCGCGAAGAAACCTGCATATCCATTCAGGCGTCAGATCACGCATCGGTTATTCTTACAAGCCGCTCGAAGATGTTCAACGCGAAAGGCCGGAATAAATGATGTCCACCAGGAACAGCAACGTAAATTCGGCATTATCCAGGCAGTTTTGGCTTCAAGTTTTGCTACCGGACAGTTTTCCCGCCCAAAAGAAGCCTTACAATTGAGCGTCGTGGTTGTCGCTGCAAAAATCCTCGCCAGAAAGCCATCTCCCCATGTCCCATAAAATGCTGTCGGTTTTTTTCTGCATCTTATTATCCACTCTTACTTCCGGGCTTGAATCCGCATTCGCAGTTCCGCCGGTCGATTTTCAGCGGCAAGTGCAACCGATATTCGCCGAACACTGCACACTTTGCCATGGCGTAGACGCCGCTGATCGTAAATCTGGCCTGCGTCTTGATCTCAGGCCAGACGCATTGAACGGCGGCGAATCAGGTTCTCCCGCGATCGTGCCTGACCGACCTGAAGACAGCGAATTGATCCGCCGCGTCACATCTGATGATGCGGATTTGTTGATGCCACCCAAAGATCACAATAAGCCACTGACGGCGGAACAGATTGCGACTCTGAAACAATGGATTGCCGAAGGCGCGAATTATGAAGCGCACTGGGCATTCACTGCACCTGCAAAGTTACCACTGCCCAGTGTTGGAACTCAGCAGCCGATTGATGCATTCGTAGCTGCGAGACTGCAAAAGGAATCACTGAAGCCAGCCGCTCGAGCAACCGATTCTGCTTTGTGTCGCCGAATTTATCTCGACCTGACAGGTCTTCCGCCGTCTCCGGCCGAATTATCAGCTTTTGAAAAAAATGGAACTGCGGCAACAATTGATGCATTGCTGAACAGCGAGCGGTTCGGTGAAAAATGGGCTCGACATTGGCTGGATCTGGCGCGATATTCGGATACCAATGGCTATGAAAAGGATCTGCAACGTGAGCAATGGTCGTGGCGCGACTGGGTGATTGATTCGATCAACAGCGACATGCCTTACGATCAGTTTTTGGTGGAGCAGATTGCTGGCGATCTATTGCCGAATCCGACCCAGCCGCAAATCATCGCGACAGGATTTCTTCGCAACAGCATGATCAACGAAGAAGGCGCAATTGTGCCCGAGCAATTCCGCATGGTGGAAATGTTTGACCGCATTGATTGTGTTGGGAAGGCCGTGCTGGGACTGACGACACAATGCGCTCAGTGTCATACGCACAAATTTGATCCACTGACGCACGATGAGTATTTCGGGATGTTTGCATTCCTGAATAATTCGTACGAAGCACAGTCGTGGGTTTATACACCGGAGCAGTTGAAGCAAATTGGTGAGCTTCACGTCAAAGTCCTGACTCTGGAAAAACGGATTCGAAATGAACGCCCCGATTGGCAATCAGAACTTACACAATGGGCCGCGGAATTGCAGTCGAAACAGTTCCATTGGCAACCACTGGATGCCGTTGAACTTGGCACCATCAGCGGTCTGAATCACCCGGTTCAGCAGGCCGACAAATCGCTGTTGATGACAGGTCACAGCAGTGCGGATGTTTTCATGATTGCCGCTCCGGCACTGCATGGGGTCACAGGTCTGCAATTTGAAGCGTTGACGCACGGCGATCTGCCACACGATGGACCCGGCCGAAATCGCCTTGGAACATGGGCCATCAATGAGCTGGAAGTTCTTATCCGAAAGCCGGATGCAAAAGACTGGGAGAAACAAAAACTGGTGAATGCCACTTCAGATTTTTCACAACAGGAATCAAAGTCAGACGACGGCAAAACAGCCAGCGGCCCAGTGGCCTATTTAATCGATGGCAAAGACGAAAACACGTGGACTGCAGATCGCGGCATCGGACAGCGTAATCAGCCGAGTGTTGCTGTGGTCCAGTTTGAGCAACCTCTGGATTTTCCAAAAGGCTCTCAGATCAAGATCGTATGGCGCATGGGGGACATGCTGGGCTGTGCCCGGTTTAGCGTGACAAGTGATGCCACGCCAGCAGCTCCGGCGGTGGATCATGCGGCAATGTTGGCTGTGCAGGTTCCGGCTGAACAGCGAACCACGGCGCAGAGCGACGCGATTTTTGCGGCATGGCGAAAGTCTGTGGCTGAACTCAAGCCGACAAACGATGAAATTGAGGCACTGCTGAAATCCACTCCAGCGGCATCGACTTCGATTCTGCATATGGCGGAACGCGAACCTACAAATACTCGATTCACTCATTTGCTTGATCGAGGCGACTGGGATCAACCGCGGCAGATCGTCGAGCCGCATGTTCCCGCCGCGTTTCATTCCTATCCGCAGAACGCTCCCAGGAACAGGCTGGGATTTGCGGAGTGGCTGGTTGACCGCCGCTCGCCGCTCACAGCACGTGTCGCCGTCAATCAGGCATGGCAGTCGATCTTTGGAACGGGACTGGTGGAAACGTCGGAGGATTTTGGTACTCGTGCGCCGGTTCCGGAATATCGGGAGATTCTCGATTGGCTGGCGGTCGATTTTATGGAGCACAACTGGAGTCGCAAGCATTTGATTCGCACGATTCTGACCAGCACGACATATCAGCAAAGTTCTGAGGAAACTGCGGAAATTCTCGAACGCGATCCCGCGAATCTCCTGTTGGCTCGTGGTCCCCGATTCCGTGCGGATTCGGAGGTTGTGCGAGATATCGCGTTGACAGTATCGGGGTTGATCACGCATAAGTTCGGCGGCCCGGGGATTATTCCTCCGGTGCCGCAGAATGTTCTGGATTACAATTACACCTATCCCGGTTACTGGACGCCAGCGACTGGACCGGAACGCTACCGCCGCACGGTGTACGGATTTCGGAAACGATCGATGCCTGATCCGGTGATGTCGAACTTCGATGCACCAAACGGCGATTTTTCATGTGCTCGCCGAATCCGATCGAACACACCTTTGGCGGCATTGACGGGGTTGAATGAAACGATCTTCGTTGAAGCCGCGCGGGCATTGGCGTTGCGTGTTTTGAAAGAGGCTGCCAGCAATGATGCCGCCCGAGCTGACTATGCGTTCCTGCTGTGTACTTCTCGAACGCCCACGGAAGCGGAGCGAAATGAAATCCTGAGCCTGTTGAAATTGCAACGACAACGAATCGCGGACGGCTGGTTGAATCCGCGTGAAGTGACGACCGGCGACGCGGCCGAACTTCCTGAGTTGCCCGGCGAATCAACTCCACAGGACGCAGCCGCGTGGACTTTGGTTGCGCGGGTATTGCTCAATCTGGATGAAACCATTTCAAAGTACTGAATGTTTCGCGCGATCCAAACGATAGAAACCACTTGGTTGACTTGCATGACGCCCCGTGGATTCGCGACACTCCTGCGGCTTTAAGGAGATTTGATACTATGCAGAATGTGCTGGCAGTTGTGCTGGCCGGCGGGAAGGGTTCCCGGCTGGACCCATTGACGCGAGACCGCAGTAAACCCGCCGTTCCATTCGGTGGATGCTTTCGGATCATTGATTTTTCACTGTCGAACTGTCTTAACAGCGGCATCCGAAAAATCCTTGTCGTGACCCAATACAAGGCGGCCAGCCTGGAGCGTCATATCGAGCACGGATGGCATTTTCTTCCGGCTGAACTTGGTGAGTTTGTAAGCGTCAGGCCTCCCGAACAGCGCATTGATGAGAACTGGTATCTGGGCACTGCGGACGCGATCTATCAAAACATCTATACGATTGAAAAAGTGCGGCCGAATCACATCGTTGTTTTAAGTGGTGATCACATCTACCGCATGGACCTTTCGTTGTTTGTTCGCGAGCATATTGCTTCGAAAGCCGACGCAACCATTGCGTGCCTGCCAGTGCCACTGGAGGAAGGCCGACGTTTCGGTGTCATGCAAATTGACGACGATCGCAGAATCAGACAGTTTCGCGAAAAGCCGTCAGACCCCGATCCAATGCCGGGGCGGCCTGGTGTTTGCCTTGCGTCGATGGGAATCTATGTTTTCAACACTGATTTTCTGTTCGAACGGCTGTGTATCGACGCCAATGATCCGACCAGTCACCGTGATTTCGGGAAAGACATTATTCCGTCGATCATTGATTCGTCAAACATCATGGCCTGGCCGTTTCAGAACGAGGACACTGGCCAGTCTGCATATTGGAGAGATGTCGGAACACTGGATTCGTACTACGAAGCCAACATGAATCTTATTTCCGTGGAACCGGAACTCAATCTCTATGACCCGAACTGGCCAATTCGGACATGGCAGCCACCGTTACCACCGCCGAAATTCGTGTTCAATGATCATGGAGTGACGCCGCCACGCGTCGGAAGTGCCGTCGATAGTCTTGTGTGCTCCGGGTCCATTATTTCTGGCGGCAGAGTTGAGCGGTGCGTTATTTCGCCCCGAGTACAAGTTCACAGTTTTGCCACTGTGCGGAATTCAATTTTGTTTGAAGGAGTGGATATCGGACGCAACTGCCGAATCGAACGGGCAATTATCGACAAAGGAGTCCGCATCCCGGACGGCACGACGATTGGCGTCGATCGAGCTGACGACATTGCTCGGGGCTTGACCATCTCTGAAGAGGGTGTTGTGGCGGTTGCAAGAAATGTCCGGTTTTGAAGTTGCCAACAATTTTCATCTCTGGGCACCGTATAAGAGCCTGAAGGCTGTTGAAACGATGGCCGGGAGGATATGCTTCAACGCTCTCAGATCCAGACCACATCCTGTTTACTAAATCCACATTCGTGGCGGCACCGGAAAGCCTCCTTCATGTCAGACTTTGAAGAACGATTACAACGTGCGATTCAGCGTGGCCAGGAGGCTCGCATGGCAGAAAGCGCGTCTGCCGACGCCGATGCTGCGACCAAAGAAGAACTGCGGATGAAGCATTCTCAGCTTCGCAGTGATCTCACGGAACACATAGAAACCTGCCTGCAGAAATTATGTGACCATTTTCCAGGGTTCGATTACAGCACGGTCCTGAACGAAAAAGGCTGGGGCGCGCGAATTACACGGGATGACATCAAACTGGGGCGAGGAACAGCGAAAAGCCAATACAGCCGCCTTGAGATTCTGGTCCGACCGTTTTCTGATATGGACATTTTGGAAATTGCCACAAAGGGCACGCTCCGCAATCGTGAATCTCTGAATCGCAGCAACTACCGCTTTCTTAAAGAAGCTCAAATCCTCGATTTGAAGCATATTGTGGACGGAATTGTGCTGGAATTTGCAGAACAGTTTTCAGCAAACACATAGGTTCAGAGTAAAATCGCAAAACGTCGCTTTAGGTATCGAATTCCTGACAATTGGCAGGAATCGAGCTGAACTTGCGTCCAAATGCGAACCGATTAACATGTGTCGGTGTCACAGCGACACACGGAGAGATGGCAGAGTGGCCGAATGCGCATCATTGCTAATGATGTGACTCCAGAAATGGGGTCCCAGGGTTCGAATCCCTGTCTCTCCGCTTAAATAATTGACCTGAAAAGCTCACGAAAATACGTGAGCTTTTTTGTTTGCTAGATGGCACACTCCAGCGTGAACCCCGTTACGCTTCCGTTGGAAATGCGGTTCGACACGTGTGCCCTAGCTGGACTCTTGTCTTCTCGCAGGAACGCCGCGATGAAATCGGTTGAAGTCAAATTGCCAACTGTCGAAGCCGATTCGCAAACTGCCGGTTACCAACGTTGGTCAAAACTGACATTTATCCACTGGCGTGTGGATGCAGATTTATTGCAGCGCCAACTTCCAGCAGGACTCACGATTCAGCAGTTCGATGGCGATGCGTGGCTGGGAGTTGTGCCTTTTTCCATGGAGCGGATTCGACCGTGGTGGTCACCGCCTGTACCTGGAATTTCGTGGTTCCTTGAAACCAACGTGCGTACTTACGTTGTTGATGGACGTGGAATTGCTGGAGTCTGGTTCTTTAGTCTCGATGCCGATTGCCGACTTGCCGTCAATATTGCGCGTCGATTTTGGCATCTGCCTTATCAGCACGCGGCAATGTCACTGAACGCCCGGAATGCTCGCACTGACAAAGAATGTTCGCAAATCACGTATACTGGCGTTCGGAAGGACTTGCCCGCAGGCAAGTATGAGATCTCGGTCACCCTTCCGCAGGAACCGCCCAGGACAGCTCAGCCAGGAACTCTCGACGAGTTTCTCCTGGAGCGTTATTTACTGTTTGCATTGGATGGCCAGCAGCGTCTCCGAGCTGGTCGTGTACACCATCTGCCCTATCAGTTCATCACACCTGCATCAGTTGCTGGCTCGCAGACACTCACAATTCCAGTTGGCTGCGAGCCTCTGGACATGGAAACGGCCAGTCATTTTGCGTATTCTGAAGGCGTCAATGTGAGGGTTTCGCCGCTAAAATTGCAAAATTGAATGCGATGGCGCTGGCAAACGAATGCTTTCCGGGTTGGTAATTGCCCCTGCCTCGAATAGAATTACTTGCCGTCAATTTCGCATTGTCGATACCTGTAGCCACCGAGATCGCAAGATGTATCAAGACTCCAATCCATACGCTGTCAGTCAGGACATGTTCGCTGCTGATGCGGCACTTAGCGAACGTCTTGGATTTCTTCGAAAAGTGTATTTGCACGTGTTCGGTGCGATACTTCTGTTGATCGGACTTCAATTCCTGTACTTCAACACATCGGCGGCAGATTCAATCATGAGTCTCTTCGGTCGCCGAACCTGGTGGATCGCGTTGATCGGCTTCATGGCCGTCACATGGTTCGCTCAATCTCTCGCATTTAGTGGAGCCCGGCCGGCCCTGCAGTATCTTGGACTTGGCCTTTTTACAGTCGCCGAATCGATTTTCACGGTACCAGCGATTTATATTGCCATTCGCGTTAACCCCGACCTGATTGGACAAGCCGCGTTTCTGACACTGGCGATTACTGGCGGACTGACACTTTTTGTTGTGGTTTCGAAGGCAGACTTTTCGTTCCTTCGAAACGCTCTGTTTGTCGGTGGAATCGCAATTCTGGGCGTCGGAATACTGTCTGCGTTTGGATTGTTTGGCGGTTTGCAGACAGGCACGCTGATTTCTGGCGCAATCGTGGCACTGATGTGTGGCTATATTCTGTACGAAACATCACAGATCATGCATCATCTGCCGACGACTGCACATGTCGCCGGAGCGTTGATGATTTTCGGATCGATCGCTCAACTGTTTCGCCACATTCTGTATCTGTTGCTGCGATTCAGAGACTGAGAACAACGGAGTCAGTCTTCGTGAATTTCATTGAGATCAGCAATTTCAGGGGGCCTGAACATTGTCAATGCCCGACACCAGTCGCGATTCGCTGATCCGATACACGTCTCGTCTTGCGGATCGCGTAATTCGCCTTAGTCCCGGCAGGCACAAGCCACTTGCCGCAAAGATGCTCGAGACGATTGGTGAAAAATGCGAACTGGATCACGTGCATTTGTATCTGGTGAACCTGAAACACGGCCCGCATTTGTCGATGTACAGTGAATGGTCTCGGATGGCGACACCGTCGCTTGCATCAGGCTTGCAAAAAATTGCGCTATCGTTGCTCAACGAGCAAGCCGAGGATGCGTTGCCGCGAGGAATTGCGATTTACTGCGGTAAGAATGAACATGCTGAGTCATGTAGTCGCGTCGTTTCAAGCATGCTGCGACAGATGAACGCGGCTGCATACGAAATGATCCCGGTCCTGATCAAGAACAGGCTGCGCGGGGTGATCGCTGTTGCACACGACAAAGGGTCCATGCACCTTGATTCCACATCGCAACAACTGATGCAACTCGCGGGGCGGATTTTTGTCGGTGGGTATCTGTCGGCAAGAAGAGAGGCCAGGCGACAAAAAAATCATCGCCAATGGCGTAATGTGGCAAACGGAGCGTGCGATTTTGCGTTCGTTCTGGATTCCGCAATGGAAGTGCTCAATGTTGTGGGATTCAGAAACGGCACTCCGCCATCAGTCACAGGTCTCCGGCTGCAGGACATCGTGACGCGGACGTCGTACGATCCTGTTCGGAAAATGATTGACGAATCTATCGAATCGGAACAGCCGCAAACTTTTGAATTTCTGCTTTTCAAAAACAGCGATAAATCTCATTCCTACAATGCGAGGATTGAGCCCGGCGGTGACTCCCCAAAGATCGCATGTACGATGTATCTCACCAGCAACGATGCGGAACGTGTCGCAGCAGAGGAATTGGCGGAGCTTCGAGATCACCTGGCTCAGGCTTCGCGGCTTAGCCTTAGCGGTAACCTTGCATCCGAGTACGCTCATCAGTTGGCCCAGCCGTTGCAAGTCATCGGCTTTCAAGGCTTCACACTCAAAAATCGCCTGAGAGTGGGCGAGGCAACTGCCGAACAGATGTTGCTGAATGTGGCAGAGATTCTGGAACAGGTGGAACATGCTCGTGAAGTGATCTTTGGGATGCGAGATTTTCTGCACGACCGTCGATCACGACTTGCAGCGACTGAATTGGAAGTCATTATCAATCAGGCATTGAAGTTGGTGCAGCCGCGTCCGGACAGCAGCGCCGCTAAGATCTCGGTGCTGGATCACGAGGAACTTCTGGAGCAGGATCCGCCACTTGAAGTGCATGTGGATCGAGTCCAGACGACTTATGTGCTTATTAACCTGATGGTGAATGCAATTGAAGCCTGCCGCGAAGCGGATGTGCAGGAACCGGAACTGATTATCCAGGTGAAATCAGTTCCAGATGCACCCAAATTTGTGTTAGTGTCGGTTTCTGATAACGGGCCAGGCCTGCCAAAGGGAAAAACAGAAAAAGTTTTTAAGCGATTCTTTACGACAAAGAAGAGCGGTTTTGGTTTCGGTCTGGCGATCTGCCGCGATGTCGTCGAGCGCCAGCGAGGAACCATTGAGGCGTCCAACAACACCACGAAAGGATGCACGTTTACTTTTTCGCTGCTATTGCAAAGCGACGAAGCAGAGGAAGAAACTGAACAACTGGAAGCGGCCGCTGAAAAAATGATGGAGCAGGACGACCACTAGCGTACTAAGTGAGCGGCAAGGGGTTAGCCGCCGGTATTGCCAGCGTTCTAGCGCGAACCACCGGCGGCTAGCGCCTTGCCGCTCACTGATTTGATCGAGCGATCCTAAAGCCGAAATGCCCGTGGTAAAAGTTCTTTCACCGAGACGACCTCAGGCAGTTGATCATCAGGTCGGTTAACGTCGTCGAGCAGTATCAACATGTCTGGGTTGAATTCGACAAGGAATTGTCGACATGCGCCGCAGGGCAAAGCACATTCATTGAGTGAAATACAGATCGCATCAAATCTGGAATGCCCCTGAGCGATAGCCGACGAGATCGCGACACGTTCAGCACAAATCGTCAGTCCATAGGATGCATTTTCAACATTGCAACCGACGACAATTGTGCCATCACCAACCAGGACCGCAGCCCCGACGTAAAACCTGGAATAGGGTGCCCAAGCTCTCGTGCGAGCTTCACGCGCGAACGCCTGCAACTGGCGCCATTGCGGTACAATTGTGTCGAGATCCATCAAATATCATTCCTCGACAGAAAATTTGCGGGGCTCTATTCCTCGGCGACATCTGACGCGATGATGCGCGTCGAAGGTGGAGCTTCAGCCTGCCAGTCGATGCGAGGAGCATCGGCCCAAAGCTGTTCCAGATTATAGAGTGCTCTGCCTTCCGTCGTGAAAACGTGCAAAACAACATCGCCGTAGTCCGTCAGAATCCAGTTCCCTTCGGTTCGATAGCCTTCGATGCTGAGCCTTCGATTGCCGTCTTCACGCTTCAGCTTCCGATTGACTTCGTCTGCGATCGCGTGCATCTGACGATGACTGGTGCCTGTCGCGATGACGAAGAAATCGACGATTGATGTAATCCCGGTCAGATCCAGAACCAGAATCTCCTGGCCTCGCAGTTGATCGGCTATCGACGCCGCCACGACTGCATTCGCCCGGCTAACGGCGTACAACTCCTTTGAGCGAGTCGCAGCGATATGAGGCGTTTCAAGAGTGGATTTATTGGATTCAGGTGTGTTTTCGGACGTCATTGCAGAATTAGCTCAAAAAGTGTGTAAGTCTCAACCTGCGTAGTCTAACTGCATTCCGACACACTGACTACTGTGATGGTACGTCAGCCTTTCCAGGCTGACAATGTTCTACTTTGTGTCAGGCTGGAAAGCCCAACGTACTTTTTATTTCTCAACGCACGACGCGACCCGATCTGGCACCGTTCATCAGATCTTCGATCTCATCGCGCGACGCAAAATTGCAGTCACCCACCACGGAATGCGACAGGCAGGACGCGGCAGTCGCAAATTCCAGCGCAGTTTGGAGTGAGAAATCTGACTGCGACAACCCGTAAAGCAATCCTGCATCAAATGCATCACCACCACCAACACGGTCAACGATGCTGCGAATTTCGTAGGGACCGTATTCGCCATTCTGTACGGGAGCGAGATAAACGGTATCGCTGCCGATATCCAGCAACATCGCGCCCCAGTTGTTGTGGCTGGCCGAGATGTTTTCTCGCAGCGTTGTCGCAATCATCCGTAGATTGGGATACGCGATCGCCATCTTTCGGGCCATCGTGGCCGCTCGATCTGTGTCGATACTACTGCCTGATGCCGCTTCGTTAGGGGACTCAGACGCCGTGACTCCTACCAGGCGAAAATCCTCTTCGCTTGCCATAAGCAAATCCACCAACGGAATAAGTTCCCTCAGGACATCGCCTGCAAGTTGCTGAGGCGTTCGTTTTGGATCCCATCGCCAGAGCTTGCCGCGAAAGTTAACGTCGCATGATACAGAGACACCACGTTCGCGGGCGGCTCGAGCAGCGTGAATCGTTGTGTCCGCAGCTGTTTTTGACAGTGCCGGCGTGATTCCTGTCAAATGCAGCCAGGAAGCATCTGCCAGAATTTTATCCCAGTCAAAATCATTCGCTGCAGCCTGACTGATCGCACTGGAATCGCGATCATAGTACACGCGACCTGGACGTTGATTTGCGCCCATCTCAACGAAATAAATCCCAAACCGCCCGTGTTCCGTGATTCGAATATGATCGACACCCACGCCGACACTTCGCAGGCTGCCAAGACATCCGTCGGCCAGTGGCCCATTTGGCAGTGCCGTCACAAAGTCAGCGCGATATCCAAGCATTGCCAACGAAGCCGCAACATTCGCCTCTGCCCCCGCAAACGTCACATCCAGCGAACCCGGTAGCACTTGCCGCAGTCGCAGCATACCGGATGGCGACATCCGCGCCATGATCTCGCCAAAGGTGACGATTCGAGTTTGGTTAAGTGAACGACTGCGACTCATGATTAAATTTCGAAACTATTCGCCGTCGGGTTCTTCCAGATAAGTGTAGCCGTTCAGCGCTTCTTCATAAAACTTGACGAACTGACCGGCCATGTTGTGATCGATGCGGTTTTCGCGAACCGCAACCTCCACCGATGCCTGCAACCGATTGATCAGGTCTCGCCCACGAAACTGAACATAATCCAGAACTTCGCTGACGGTTTCGCCCTTGATGATGGTGTCGAGGATCACTTCACCGGACGGCGACAGGTCCACATGCACAGCGTTTGTATCACCAAACAAGTTGTGAAGGTCACCCAGAATTTCCTGATACGCCCCAATCAGAAAGATACCAAGGTAATACGGGCTGCCATTGTATTCATGCAGCATCAAGGTCCGGCGAACGTCGCGACGATCGATAAACTGATCAATTTTTCCGTCGGAGTCACAGGTAATGTCGCTTAAAACGGCGTGGCGAGTTGGTCGGCTATCAAGCTGATGGATGGGCATCACAGGGAATAACTGCTTAATCGCCCAGGAATCCGGACACGACTGAAACAGTGAAAAATTACAGAAGTAGTTATCAGACAGAACCTTGTCTAACTTCTCAAGTTCTTCCGGCACGTAGTCCAGAGTTCCAGTGATCTGCCAGATCCGGTGACACAATGCGAAGTAAATGTTCTCCGCCAGACACCGCTGTTCCAGGGAAACATAACCCGTGTTGAAAAGCGTCATCACAGTATCAATCGACGTCTGCGCGTCGTGGTACGACTCAAGGACATTGCGTTGATTGACGCCTTTGTAGCTTTGATAAAGGTCATGCAGCGACTGTTCCGCGTCTTCCGGTGGCGCTAATGCGGCTTCAGAAGTATTTTCGCCCTGCTGCGAAACACCCAACACGCCAAAAATCAGAACACTGTGAAACGCCGAAATCGCTCGGCCGCTTTCCGAAATGATGTTCGGATGTGCGACGTTGGCTTCATCGCAAACCGTCTGAATCGTATAGACCACGTCGCGCGCGTATTCTTCAAGTGTGTAATTCATGCTTGATTCGAAGTTGGTCTGCGAACCGTCGTAATCGACTCCCAGCCCACCGCCGACGTCCAGATATTTCAATCCAGCACCGCGCCCGACAAGTTCTGTGTACACGCGAGCCGCTTCGTTAAGAGCTGCCTTGACCTGTCGGATGTTGGTAATCTGGCTGCCGAGATGAAAATGCAACAGCGTGAAGCAATCTTCCATGCCACGTTTTTTAAGCTCGTCCAGAGCCATGAGGATTTCGTTCGCTCGCAAACCGAACTTTGAACGATATCCGCCCGATGACTGCCAACGTCCTGAACCTCGAGCCGCCAGCTTCACTCGCATGCCGATCTGAGGTCGCACGTTGAGTTTTTCAGCGTACTTCAGAATGAGTTCCAGTTCCGTGTATTTTTCAACCACTGGAATGACATTGCGGCCGATCTTCTGAGCCAGCAACGCCATCTCTATGAATTCTGCGTCTTTGAATCCGTTGCAAATGATGGGCGTCTGGGCCTCGGTCATCGCCACTACGGCCAGTAATTCCGGCTTGCTGCCAGCTTCAAGACCGAATCCGAATTCACGGCCGTATTCAACGACCTTTTCGACAACTTCACGCTGCTGGTTGACTTTGATGGGGTAGACGCAGGCGTACGTGCCTTTGTAGTTGTGTTCTTTGATCGCATCGCTAAAGGCTTTGTGCAGCACATACAGGCGATCACGAATGATACCGTTGAACCTAAGCAACACAGGAAGATCCAGTCCGCGCATTTGCAGGCGTTCGACCAGTTCTTTCAAATCAATCGAATGCGCGGGGTTGCGATCCGGATGCACCTGCACATTACCACTTGGACTCACTGAAAAATAGCCGTTGCCCCAGCGTGGCACTTCGTACATTTCAGCAGCATCAACGGAACTCCATCGCGACGGTGATTCATCAATCATTCTGCAGAACCCTCCAGCGTAAATCTAAATGGTCAGAAAGGAAGAAAGTCCACGGCCAAGCAGCCGTGAGCGAGTGGTCCTTGTTGCGAGCCTCCAGCCTCGCAACACACTGTTTTGGAGGCTCCTGCCTCCCGGATTTGTCTGCGAGGCTGGAGCCTCCCGGTCAGTGCGTTCCAGGGTCGATGCCTTGGAACGAGAATCGTCAGGCTGGAAAGCCTGACGTACAGGCTTATTATGCCCTTACGGCCCCTGTTTTGTTGCCGGTGGCCCAAACCAGAATCGGACTCGCAATATAGATCGAGCTGTATGTACCGGCGAGACAGCCAATCACCAGACACCAGGCAAATCCGTGAATACCAGCACCGCCGAATACGTACATAATCAACACAACGATAAACACAGTCAGCGATGTCAGAATCGTACGACTTAAAGTCTGATTGAGCGATGTATTGATCATGGTGGCCGTAATCGCCGGATTCTTACCGCGAACTTCGCGAATACGGTCAAAGATCACGATCGTATCGTTCAACGAATACCCAACCAGAGTGAGGAACGCCGCAATCATCGCGAGGTTAATACGCAGATCCTGAAGCAAAAGGAAATCACCGATTGTGGTACCGCTCAGGTAGCTGGCAATCGCGGTGACGCCCAGCGCAACTAAGACGTCATGCACCAACGCAACTACTGCCGCAAGCCCGAAAACTAAACTTTGAAATCTGAACCAAATGTAAATTGAAATCGCAAAAATACTGACAATGATCGCCAGAATCGCCCGCTGCTTCATTTCAGTCGCCACTGCTGAGGCGAAGGTGTTGACTTCGTCGAACAGTGGGGTTGAGGCGAGTTCTGCTTGAATCGCTTTGCAGGCGATTTCAAAATCATCCGCAGTAACAATAGGCATGGCACTCACTTGGTACTTTGCAAATTTACGCACCGCCAATTCGCCCGCAGTCTTTCCAGAACCTTCCAGACCCTTGATGTCGAATAATCCATCCTGAGTGTTATATTTCGTTTTTCCATCTTCCCGAATATCGCTTAACTTCTTTGTCAACATATCCCGCAAAGTACCTTCCGCAACTTCAGCAGAAAATGTCAAAACCATCAATGGGCCACCGCTGAATGGAGCCTTAAGCAATTTTTCTACAGCTTCATCACTGTCCGAAACTTCTACTTTTAATATAGGCCCCAAGTCCAGATTTACCATCCGAAGTTTTACAGTTTCACTGTCCTTGAATGTGGTGTAGATCTTTTCTCTTACGCGATCTTCGGCTGTTGTATCGTCTTCTGGTACTTCCTGTCCCGTTTTTTGAGGAGTGTTATCATGGGTGTCACTTTCCATTGTTCGCAAACGAAAATAACGACCAACTCCTTCCTCGGACTCTTCACTGCCAACTGATAGACGTTCCAGTGAGAACTGATCACCAAACTCCGGCCGAAATGCTGCGATCAAATCATCTGTTTTTTGAGGATTCGTTGTCTGGAATGACACCATTGTTCCGCCGGTGAAGTCGATGTCATAGTTATCCTGACCACGTGCAAAGAAGGCCGTCATACCAACCAAAATTACGGTGCCGGAAACGGCGAACCAAAAGAATTGGTTTTTAAGAAAATCATAATTTGTTTGGCCAATAATACTGCCCATCGACAGCTTTGTCAGCCAACGCTGACGTTCTGCAATATCAAAAATCAATCGACCGACAAACAACGCCGTGTACATGCTAAGTCCCAAGCCGATGATCAGCGTGACGGCAAATCCTTTCACCTGATCCGTACCGATGGCGAAAAGGATAATAGCAGTGAGCAATGTCGTGATGTTGGAGTCGAAAATTGTTGAAAATGCTTTTTGGAAGCCATTCTGAATGGCCATCCGGACGCTCGAACCTTTGGTGATTTCTTCACGCATACGTTCGTAAATCAAAACGTTTGCATCCACCGCCATGCCGATCGTCAGCACGATCCCGGCGATTCCGGGAAGCGTAAATGTGGCGTTGATCATCAACATTGCTGCCAAGGTCAAAATCAAATTCAGCATCAGAGAGATAACAGCAACAATGCCGGAGAACCGATAGTAGGTCAGCATGAACACGACGACCGCTGCAGCACTGATCAGAGTTGCCCTGACGCCCTTATGACGAACGTCAGCACCCAACGTTGGGTCAACAGTGGCCTCGCTTAACGGCTTTGGGTCAATCGGAACTTCAAGAGCACCGGCGTTCAGAACAGAAACCAGATTGTCGGCTTCAGTCTCAGTGAAACCGCCGGAGCCGCCGGAAATCTGACCACGACCGCCAGTAATCGCATCATTCAAACTTGGAGCGCTGTAGACTTTTCGATCGAGCACAATTGCCAGTTTACGTTTCTGTCCATCAGGGCGACCTGGTCGGTTGAACCGAGTTGTCAGGTCTCCGAACAGAAACGCGCCGGTTTGATCAAATGTGAAACTGACGATCATCTGACCTTTGGGGTCAATGTCAGTCGATGCAGACTTCAAATATCGACCTGTGACGCTGCGCTCCTCCGGCTCGGACAGCATCAAATACTCTTCAGTTTCGTAGCTTTCCGAGCGTCCCTTGACCGTGCGAACGTCCGGCAATTTGCGACTGACGATTGATGGATCATCCAATAACTGCGGTACACCGTCTTTTTCATTGGCGCGAACCCAGATCGCGCGTTTGACGCCGTCGATGAGCAATTCCCTCGTAGTCTTTTCCATTTGTTCGGCCGCACGTACGATCTCTCGATCTTCAGCGCGATCTGCGGCGATGTAAAATTCCAGGCTGCCCAGCCGAGTAATCTGCCGTTTGACTTCATCCACCGTCTGCGGGTCTTCGCCGGGAATGATGACTTCGATACGGCCACCTCCGACACCGCGAACCGTGATTTCCTCAGTTCCCGACGGGTTCACACGACGCTTAACAGATGACACCATCTCGTCGATCAGTTCATTCGTCAGTTCCTTTTCCGGCTTAATCTGGAACACCATATTTGTGCCGCCGGCCAAGTCAATTCCGAGACGGAAACGATCGCCAATGGGCTGGCCTCGCATGAGACACGACAAAAACGGTGACGCACCAACCATGAGTGTAAAGAGCACAACCCACAGTCGCCCTGTCCATTCCTGAACTCGCCATACACGAGCCAGGAAGTTCGCAAGAAGAATGGGAACGGCGATCACTAGCAGGAAGATAAACCACGCCACCCATGAGGTACCTGAGGCTGCAGGTGGAACTGGCTCATCTGCCGCCTCAACGACTGCGACATCGCCTTCAGCATCGTCGGTCGCTTTTTGGAATTCAGCAGCAGCTTTCGCAGTCGCGTCATCTGCAGGAGCAGTCGGCAGTGCAGCGGCAGTTGAAGCATCTTCGGCGGTTGACTTGGAATCCGCAGTTGTGCTTTCAGCATTTTCCTGCGGAGCACTGTCTGCCTGTGCTGAAACTGTCGTCTCTATAACTTTTGCTGCATCAACCGTGTTGGCTGGATCCTGAAGCAGAAGAAATAGCAATCCATTGAGCAACTGAAACATCAGAGTTGGTTCCCGGGAAATTCGCTGTTTCCGCGGCATAAACGCGGCGGCGGCGAGTCAAAAAGTGGTCATAACGCGCGTATATGTATCGAATGGATTCCCTGCAATACAATTCAATCTGCCTGGTTGGTCTCCAAACCGGGAATCCGCCCGTGTGGAAATCCAGCGTTCGAAGGCTTCAGGCGTTTCCTGAGGTATTTGAGTCAGGCGAATCTTTCAGAGGCTCAAGAATCGCGGACCGCAGAAATTTGATGCGAGTGTTGTCATCAACTTTCAGGGTCACTCGCGATCCGTCCGACGAAATGTCTGCAATGGTGCCAATCAATCCGCCAGTTGTCACCACTTTGTCGTTTTTCTTCAGTTGAGTCAGCAATTCCTTGCGACGTCGCTGCTCAGCCTGTTGAGGCCGCAACAGAATGAAGTAGAAAAACAGTCCAATGGCAATGAAGGGCAGAAACTGCATCCATGGCGGCGGCGCGTCTTTCGCTGCGTTTGCAGCGTTCTCGACAGCTTGTCTAGCGCCTTCTGCGACAGGAGCTGCGACTTCTGCGGCAGCGTTCGAAGCGGAATTTTCTCCCGCTGGCGGAGCTGCATCAACTGCAGGAGTTGTGCTTTCCTGCAGGAAAAGTATCAGTTCACAAAATCTTACGTAACCAATTAACCAGTTCACAGGTACCGATCCGAAAGGGGAGAGAAATGTCGAACGCAATGTTCCAAAGGCCAAATTCAACGCAAGTCTGCGGCTGGCCTGACTTTGGAAAAAGTCCGAATAGTAGACGGCGTTCGAAGAATAGTCTACCCATGCCGACCTGTTCAGTTGCTGTTCGCAGATTCATCTCAAGAAATACAACACGGCCCCCACGACACAGCACGTGGTTAATGTCACTGCCATGCCTTGTCGCCAGCGAAACGTCAGCAGAAATGCCATGCTTGCGACAAAACACGCCGACACCTCGACCGATGTCCAGTCCGGAACAAAGAGACGCAGCCCTGCATAATTTTGTACCGAAACTGATCCAAACAGGGTATGCAATGAAAACCAAATTGCCAGATTCAGTACCACGCCGACAACAGCCGCCGTGATTGATGACAGTGCGGCGCTCAAAAGTCGATTGCCTCGGAGTCGTTCGACCGACGGCGCTCCCAGAAAGATCCAGAAGAAACAGGGAACAAATGTTGTCCATGTCGTCATCAGTGATCCCAGCATCCCGGCGAACAGCGGACTGAAGGTTCCCGGATTTCGGTAGGCACCCATAAACCCCACGAACTGTACGACCATGATCAACGGGCCAGGGGTTGTTTCGGCCATGCCCAGGCCATCCATCATTTCGCCGGGTTGCAGCCATTGATAGTGTTCGACGGCCTGCTGACCGATATACGCCAACACGGCGTACGCTCCACCAAACGTCAATACTGCCGTCTTACTGAAGAAAATCCCTTCCTCGTAAAACACGGAGGTTTCTCCCAGAATGAATCGCACTGCGAAAATTGGTGCAAACCAGAGTGGTAGGAAGAGGCCACAGATTCGCAGGCTGCGACGCCAGGATGGCTGAACAGAATTGAGTTGAATGATTGCGTTGTGGTTAACATTCAACTCCCCGGAAGAATCAGATTGAGTGCTGTGGCCTTTAATAACAACGAATTTCTCCGGAGCAACGCGACCTCCTAGAAACCCGATTAGTCCCGCTGCGATGACAATCACGGGAAACGGCACATTCAAAAAAAAGATCGCGACAAATGACATTACGGCAATGCACGTCATCGCATTATTTTTAATAACTCGGCTACTGATCCGCAGTACTGCTTCAAAGACGATCGCAATGATTGCCGGTTTCAGTCCAAAAAAAACGGCCTGCACAAAGCGAACATCTTGATACTCAGCGTACAGAATGCTCAACGCCAGAATCGAAATCGCACCGGGCACGATAAACAGAATGCCTGCCATCAGTCCTCCTTTTGTGCGATGTAACAGCCATCCGATGTACGTGGCCAACTGCTGCGCTTCAGGACCTGGCAACAACATGCAATAGTTCAAAGCGTGGAGAAAGCGATCTTCTGAGATCCACTTTTTTTCTTCGACCAGAATCCGATGCATCACTGCAATCTGCCCCGCAGGCCCCCCAAAACTCAACGCTGCAACTCGACACCAGGTCCAGAATGCTTCTCGAAGCGAGACTGTCTGGGAGACTGTTTGCGATATGGCTGATGTCATTTGTGTTTTTGGGTTATCTCGAAAAATTGACTCGACACTGGCGATTTCCGGCTCGCGTTCGCGTTGTATCACAAACCTGAGCCGCAAGGCGCTAGTCGCGGGTCTTTTTGCTGTTTTCTTAGCACTCACCCATGCACAAGTTGTTGAGCAGAATTGGCTTAACGATGGAACTTCTGAATGGCTGCTTCCTCACCCGCAGCTAACGCTTTACGGCTCAATCAACAAGCCCAGGTCAGCGGACGTGATTCTTCAATTGGTAAAAAGGTTCAGAATTTAATGAGACAAATTCCACGCTGTGACGTCATCTGAGCAGAAGACAACAAACTGTCTTGTGGCGAGAACTTCATTGCTGTCTTCTGCTGAACTATCACGACTTTGGGAGAAACATTCAGCAGCATTGCTGCTGATGGCTCGTGGCCGCTGTGGCGGGATTGGAAGAGACGCTGACGACTGCGTTCAGGAAGCGTTCATCAGGTTGGCAACGCAGAATCCGATTCCAGATGATCCAGTCGCATGGCTTTCGCGAGTTGTTCGCAACGCGGCCATCGATGCAATCCGCTCAAATCAGCGAAGAGCTGATCGGGAGACTGTGGCTGCGGCTGAACGACCGGCGTGGCTGGAACCTGTCGATTCATCGGCACTGGAGAATCCATCCCCACGTGAAATTCAACACGCACTGGCAGCTATTGAAGACGTGACGCGCGACATCGTCGTGGCCCACATCTGGAACCAGATGACATTTCGTCAAATCGCAGAGGCGTTCGATTTGTCGCCAGCGACAACTCATAGAAGATACGAAGCCGGGATTGAAGCGTTACGACACTTTATGACGACTCAAAACGAAAGCAGCACTGATGAACGATGAACTCCATTACTTTGAGGAAGAACTTCGCCGGGTTTCACCAGCATCGTGCGACCACTTGAAGAACGAAGCGATGTACCGCGCTGGCTGGAATGCATCGCAGGCTATGAATGCATTGCGAAGCGGGGATGCGTCACCAAAAAAGAAACCGATTGCAACATTTGCCACTGGCTTGATGTGTGGCGTGGTGTTGTGTGGTGTTGGATTGTCGGCATGGCAGTTTCGGGCGATTGCATACAATGGACAGGAAGACCCCATCGTTGCTACAAGCGAAATTGTTCCGCCAATTGCCGCTGTTGTGGCTTTTCCTGCTGCTGTCGATGATGTAACTGTGAAGCAAAAGCAAATGTCGTTGAATTCATTTTCCACGTTGCTGATGCCATGGCTGAACTCGTCGGACGCTGATGCACTGGATATCACCCCGCTGGCAGCAAAGCCTTTGAGCGTCGCGGCGAGGCGTCAATGGAGTCAAATGGTGCGATCCGACTCGGCTGTACTTGCGGTGCATCAAAATTCGAAAAACAGCTCACCCGAATGTCAGCAAGAATTTCCTTGTCTGCAAACTCGTCCACTGAAGAACATAAATTTGAATGATTTCCTTTAGTTGGACAGTGTCGTTCTTTGTGAGCCGAACGCGCTAGCGTCGGTTTTTCGAATTCAAACCGCCTTTCGTATCGAAACCCGAGGCTAGCGCCTTCGGCTCACACAATGCCTAGACGAGGCGCTGTCCAATCTGGACTCTCGACGCAATAAAGCAAGGAAACGAATGATGATAAATATGACAAAACACCCATACACTTTATTCGCAATCACGTTTGTTCTGCTGCAGTTTTCAACAAACGTAACTCTTGCACAAAATATCGCGATACAACCCCAGCCGACCTTTTCATTCGTTCCTGCCGATGACGGAGCTCCGGGTTCGACGATGACATTGCAGCAGTTGCAACAGGCTCAGAAGAAGTCTGGGGAACTTCCCGAGCCCATCAAATTCCGGGCGGCAAAAGAACCTTCACCGGCGTTGAAATGCCGCCTTTATCCGGCTCGCTGGGAGTTGAAGCCCGGATCTGCTTTGTTGCATTTCACCAGGGCACAAATCCTGTTTCTGCAAATGCCACAGGAGAAGCAGACAGAATGGAAAAAGTCGTTTTTTGAGGACAAGAATCCCACAGACCAGGAACTCGCCTCCGTCGTTGCATCGCTGCAAAACGTTCTGAACGAACTACATGAGTTGGCGATATCGGAAGACTTTGAATGGGATCACCGCATTCGGGATGTTCGTGGTCCGGAAGTTTACTTCTACTTGCTGCCAGATGTGCAGGAAGCTCGATCGATGGGACGATTGCTTCGATTGAAGATCAAGCATCAACTGATGCAGCGAGATTTTGACGGGGCAATCTCATCGATCAGCGACGGTATGCGACTGGCCGAATTTGTCGGCCAGGGCGAAACGATCATTCAGAAACTTGTTGGCATTGCAATCGCGGCAATCATGCGAGAGTGCATCCTGGATGCCATTGCAACACCTGGCTGTCCGAATCTTTATTGGGCATTGGCCAGTGTTCCCCGGCCGATAATTGATATGAACGAATCACTTCTGTGGGAAGTCGGAAACATTCACCGCGTCCTGCCTATGCTGGCTGAAGCTGAGGAAGCAAACTGGACCGAAGACGAAGCCTCAAAAAAGTGGGCGCAATTAGTGGCCGATATTGGACCGCTTGCCGAGGGTGATTCCTCCGCTCAGGTGAGTCTGGCTATTGCCGGAGCAACACTAGCCGATGTCGCGCGAGCGCGGCTCCTTGCAGACGGAATCGACGCTGATCGTCTGACGAATATGCCAGCCATGCAGATCCTTTTAATTGACGCCGCAGTTGAGCTTCGCAAAATCGGTGACAATATCGGCAAAGGGTATTTGCTACCAGTTTCCATCGCGAAACCATTGCTCGAACGAGAGAACGCAGTGTTTCAGGAATGGGTACAGCGTAATCCTAAGTCATCGGTTGGTGCAGTTATCGCTGGGATTTTGGTTCCTGACATGTTGCAGGTAAAGTACGCGGAAACTCGAATGCTAATGAACCACAATCGCTTGATGACTTTGGAAGCCATTCGCATGCATGCGGCTGAACATGATGGCGAGCTACCGAAGTCGCTTGCTGAACTCAGCCCCGTTCCCGCGATGCCCGATCCAACTTCAGGCAAGGCGTTTGAATACCGCATTGAATCTTCAGGCGAACAAAAAACAATCGTTCTGAAAGCGGCTGAACCATCGAACTGGAAACAGAACCAGGAGTTTCGGGCAACGTTTGTCAAGTAACGTAGCCGTTACGCTCCGCCGTGACGAGCCCACATTCTGGCCACTTCGCTGATTTTTCCGTATGACAAATTCAGCCATCGTCACGCGAAATCTATTGCAACCGTTTCTGATCAATAGCGTCTTCTCCACAGGGCTCATCACGCGGAGCGTGATGGCTACATTAAGGCAACACAAATATGAAAATCTATTACTTGCTGATGGCTACAATCTGCGTCGCATCGCGATGCCTGGCACAGGACCCAGGAACTGCAATGCCCGAATCCGTGAAGCAATACATTGATGCGAAAACAATCGCAGTGGGATGGATTGATATCTCCAAACTTGACATTGATGAGCTGGCAAAAATTCAGGAAGCCATCAATGGCGCATCGCCAAATATGGATCAGGCAAAAGAGATTCGTAACGCGTTGGTACAACTCGGAGTCACGCGAATCTACTGGTGTGCAGATCTGGCCGGCGTGGCACAGGGGCCTCGTGCATTCATCATCCCGGCACCGGAAGAGAAGCGTCAGGTCATCGCAACCATTCTGTCAGCCGTTGCGGCAGAATCCCGTGGAGTCGCAGTCGTGAGTGACAACGTTGTGCTCGCCGGAAGTCCGGAAGCCGTCAAACAGCTGCAGGCAGAAAAAAATAGGACCGCCGCAAATCCGGTGCTGATTGAAGCCATCCATCGAGTCAACGATCCGCATGGCTTTGTCTTGCTGACACCCATTGCTGCCGTGTTGCCTGTGGCGGGCCTGCTCCCTCAACTTACTGACGGTGATACTGTTCGAGCCGCGAAAGCTTCCGAATTGTTGGTGAATCTTGAGTCGATCACGATTTCTGGGCAACTGCCGCCTTCGAACGCAACTATCAGAGTCACTACAAAGTCTGCCGAAGTCGCAATGAGCCTCACAGAATTCGTTAACACGTGGACAAAGGAAAAGATTCCAGAGACTTCCGCCGACGTTCAACTCGCAGCAGACGGCGACAGTTCAGTGTTGACTATTAAGTCTCTGGATCAGGCGACGACGGTGATCTCAACGATGCAGCAAATTGTGACGGGCAGCAGTCGGCCAAGCGCTATGAACTCCCTTAAACAAATCGCACTGGGAATGCACAATTTTTACGACGTCTACGGCCATTTTCCTCCGCAGGCTTTAACTGATGCAAAGGGCAAACGTCTGTTGAGCTGGCGAGTCATGATTCTGCCGTATCTGGATCAGGCGGCGTTGTATAACGAGTTTCATCTGGACGAGCCGTGGGACAGCGAACACAATCTCAAACTCGTTTCAAAAATCCCTGCGGTGTTGAAGTCCACCTCGTCGCCGGGCGAAAAACAGGAACCTGGAAAAACTCGGTTCGTCGCACCGCTGACATTTAACAGCACCTTTGGGCGAGTGGGTCCGGGCGTCCGGTTTCAGGACATCACCGACGGTACCAGCAACACACTCATGATTGTCGAAGCGAGTTCCGACAAATCTGTCATCTGGACAAAGCCCGAGGATCTTACCATCAACGAGACCAATCGCCTGGATTCTATTATCAATCCTAATTCCGACGGATTCGCCGCATGCATGTGCGACGGTTCAGCGAGACTTTTCCCAAGACGAATCCTTCCTGCAGCACTTCAGGCAATACTCTCGATCAATGGCGGAGAGATTATTGATCTAAGCAACATCGAATAGAACAGGATCATGTCAATCACCGTGTAGATCTAATTTCCATCCGCTGATCAGATCGGCGAGTCCCTTGGTGGGTTCCGGCATCATGCCGCTGCAGATTATTGTGAAAGTAGGTCCTCCTTGCCGAGGAGGACTTTCACCGCAAGGCGAACCCAGGGGCGGACGTCCGCTCAACGGCGTCGCGTTGTCCCGTGGGCAACGTAGGGCTGGTCGCAGGTTGCAGCAAGCTGCAAAGTCCGTTCCGGCAGAAAGGACCTACATCAGCGCATACCGCGATCCGACACGGCGTGATGCGTGTTTTGAAAATCGTCGTGGGGGATGGGGCAGCGAGGTTGTACCGGTGGGCTGACGCCGCACCGCTCGCCGGATCTATGTTCCTGTTCACTATCCGCTGTCCAGAAATTTGGTCGCGTGATCGGGCGGCACGCGACAGATGATGCGACCTTCTTCGTTTGTCATCGCGATTATGCTCAGCGCACCGCCGCAGTGTGGGCACTTCGGTCGTTGCGGCTGGCGTGATTCCGGTTGTGGAGTGACGCCACTTCCCAGCCAATACGTCCAGCCCAGAAACAGCCACACCAGCCACACCAGCCACTTGATGCGATCAAGCGTCGTCCGCGAATTCGAAGCCATCCAGCCGTAGTGACGCACTTTGCGAAAGCCTTTCGGCAGCGCGTGCTGCAGAAATCCATGGACGAATTTCACGCCCTCGACAGTCCGTGTCTTCGACGTCTTCGACTTCGACGGCGTGTACTTCCCACCAGCGACGCCACACGGTCGGATCGACGTTCTTTTCCAGATCTGCTGCCCGCAGAATCTCGCGAAACTTCTGTCGATAAATCGGCGAGGCGACGGACGCGGCACCATTGGACGCGCAACTGCATTTCGCACGCCGAAGGCTAATTGAGTCATTGTCGGCGGCGCACAATCATCGCATCCACCTCGACGGGAATCATCGCACCGGCCAAAATCCAGATGACAAGCTCGCCGCCGGTCGATAAACTTTCCTCAGCCGCCGAGTGACCTCGATTGATTCGGCATAGTAGCAGACCACTCACGAAACGGAAAAGTTTAACGCGCGATCTATGCGTCGGCTAATCGCCAGACGCAGAGATCGCAATTCGTTAGCCGACAAGAGAGGAGTCGCGCATGATCGAACCAAAAAGCTCGTTTCCTGTATTTACCGTTAAGGATTGGGGGCAACGACACTTCTGTATTCAAGACCCGAACGGGGTTTATCTGGACACCGTTCAATCTTTCGAGCCAACCCACGAGTATCGGAGTGACTATGTCTCGGAATAGGAGCCTCACTGAACTCAAAAATATCGGCAAGACAATTGCTGGACGACTGAACGAGGTCCGGTGGCGTATAGGAAAAGCAATTTCAGGCGGCTACGTTTCGGCGTTTTCTGTAGGTCCTTTCTGCCGGAAAGGATTTTCCGATTTGCCACAAGACGAACCGAAAGCGGAATGTCGCATGGCATAAACAAATGCGGTGCAGTGATCTTCGGCGACATGATTCTGGAGTCGAAACTTGTCTGGTCGCAGGTCGCAGCGGGGCTGCGAAGTCCTTTCCGGCAGAAAGGCCCTGCATCAGCGAAGACCGGGGGCCAGCCCAAAAGTCTTGAAGAAGCAAAAGAGGCATTTTTTGTATTCGGGTTCATGGCGTACACAAATGGCTGCAGCCAATGCGATTTGCAACGCATCTCGCGGTTCCGTGACGGGCGCTGCTAATGAGCAACCGATTCTTTTGCAAGCAATTCTGCTACCAGGGATTCGGCAAGCAGCGGAATTCCCAGCAAAACCTCACGTCGCTCCGATGCTGCCGATGGGTCTCCATCACCGGATTCGTCAATTGTGAGGCGTGACGAAACCAATCGATATCGCGAACGCGCGGTAGATCACCACTCATGAGTAATCCTTTGATGCGAAGCAATATCGGGGTTCGGATGCAGTCTGCCAGCGAGATGGCCGATCACTGGCGTTTCAATGTAAACTCAAAGAGGTCAGGCGTCTTTGTTGTAAAAATTTGCAAGAATGGCCGACCATCCTCAATAGTTAAAGAGACCAATGGCTGTTTTTCGTTGATGCTTTCCAGGATGAAATCATACCTCATTCCTTGACGTCGGCATCAAAGAGACCTGTCCCCTGATGCTTCTGGAGCAAGTAATCGTAATGTCCGATATCTCTGAACTTTTTGATCGCTGTGTTGCATTGCATCGGTCGGGCGAACATGCCGTGGCTGCGCAGGGCTATGCGGCGATTCTGCGGGCCGATCCCAGTCACGCAGATGCCTGGCACCTGTCGGGCTTGCTGGCTCATCAATCGGGTCGATCGGCGGACGGTCTCGGCTATATTCAGCGAGCGATCGAGCTGAATCCTCAAAAGGCCGAATACCATTCGAACGCGGCGGCAATTCAAATTTCGCTGGGTCAGTGGTCGTTAGGTCTCTCCTGTGCTGAACGAGCGATCGCCATCGCCCCGCTGAATGCCGTTGCACTCTTTCAACAAGGGCGAGCCCTTGCACGGCTGGGATTCATCGAAGCGGCACTCGGTTCGCTCGAGACGGCTCGTACAAAAGGTTTCGATGCTGCTGTTGTCCTTGCCGAGATTGGCGGTGTGCTGCAATCGACAGGTGAAATCGACAAAAGTATTTTGGCTTTTGAGCAAAGTCTGAGTATCAATCCCTGGCAGCCAGCGACCTGGCTCGCGCTGGCGCGTCTAATTGCCACTCGGCAGTATCGATTTTCTGAGACTCAACTGAAGCAGATGGCCACGATACTTCAGCAAACGTCGAATGACAAAGACTCTGCCCGGGTCGCGTTTTCGCTGGCGGCGCACTTTGATCGTGCCGACGACTCTGATCAGGCATTTGAGTTTTGGCGAATGGGCAACGAATGCTCGCAACGTTTCCTGAGCCAGCAGGGCCAGGCCTACGATCCTGATGTGAGAACTCAGCGGATCAATCAGCGGAAGGACGTCTTCAGTCAGAAATTTGTCAGGTCGCTGATGCCGGTGAGTCAATCTCCGCGGCCGATTGTCGTGGTCGGAATGCCGCGATCCGGAACATCGCTCGTCGAACAGGTCCTGGCGAGTCATCCCGATGTCGCCGCTGGCGGTGAGTTGTCGTATTGGTCGGATGTTGTGGAGTCGCGGCTTGGTGTTAAGGGATCGTCTGAACAGGCGAGCCTTATCACCACGGAATGGCGAACGTCCGTCGCTGAGGGTTACGACCGTTTGCTGGCGTCAATCTCGTTCGATGCAAAACGAGTCGTCGATAAAATGCCGGGGAACTATATGCACGTCGGCTTGATCGCGTCGGCATTCCCCAACGCGACGTTGATCCACTGCAAACGTGATCCTCGTGACACATGTCTTTCCTGTTATAGCCAGCTCTTTGATGATCCGCAGTTGCAGCTTTCGACAAGCGATCTGCTGTGGCTGGCACAACAGTATCAGGACTACGCCGGACTGATGCGACATTGGAAAGCCGTGTTACCCGGGCGCATCGTGGAGGTGCGATATGAGGAGCTCGTTCAGAATCCTGAACTGAAAGTTCGCCGTTTGCTTGATCAGTGCCGATTGTCATGGTCGTCCGAGTGCCTGAATTTTCATCGGAGCCAGAAGACCGTTCATACCGCCAGTGTCGTTCAGGTTCGGCAGCCGTTTTACAAATCGTCGCAGGGGCGATGGGTTCGATCGAAGGCTCACCTGAAGCCACTGATTGAATTGCTGACTGACGAAATTGATGCTTCTGAAGCTGACGGCTGAAACCACCGCAGAAGCAGTTACGAACATGACCCACCCTGACAATCATCGCCGACGAAGAACACACGAACGGGGTCAGGCATCTTTGTTTGCCTCGCACGCTTGTTTGATGTCGTTGGCCATGGTCGAGCCTCGAGCAGTGGCGGACGATATCGCGGTAGCGCAAGATTTCGCAGTGGCTGCCGAGTCACGACCGCCGACATTTGCCAATAACGATCGCTTTCACAACCTCACACTGAAAGCCAGGATATCTGTTCAGTTCCGATCACTTGCTTGCGACGCCGAAGAACTGGATAATCCCGCCTCGCCGCTGAACCTGAAAAGCGGTTCCCCCCTGTTCGTCCCTCTGAATTCAAGGTGAGTGACAATGAAGTTGTTTAGTTCAGTATTCATTATCGGAGTAATGTTGATGACGTCGCCGGCCATTTGTGATGTTCCTTCCGCTGAACCCTTTGGAAAGACCAAAGATGGCCAGGCAGTAGAAATCTACACCCTGAAAAGCGGGAACGGGCTAGTCGCAAAAGTCATGACTCGAGGTGCCACGCTGGTTCAGTTATTTGTTCCGGACAAAGATGGCAAGTCAGAAGACGTTGTTTTAGGCTTTGACGATGTTGCGGGCTACGAATCAGACGGGAATCAATATTTTGGGACTACGACGGGGCGTGTCTGTAACCGGATTGCGAAAGGCAAGTTTACGCTCGACGGCCAAGAATATACGTTGGCGATCAACAACGATCCGAATCATCTGCACGGCGGAATAGAACGCAGCCTGGACAAATTGGTCTGGACTGCTAAACCGTTCAGCAATGCAAAAGGACAAGGCGTTAAGTTCACTTGTACCAGTCCGGACGGCGACGAAGGATATCCCGGCGAGTTGAATGTGACTGTCGATTACTTTGTTCCGGCGGAAGGCAATACGATTTCCATCTCGTACAAGGCGACGACTGACAAAGCAACTCCGGTGAACCTGACGAATCACTCGTACTTCAACCTGAGTGGCGCAGGCAGTGCGACGGTACTGGACCACATTCTGCGTCTGAACGCGGAGAAGTACACTCCCTGTGACGATACTTTGATTCCAACGGGAAAGATTGAACCTGTCGAAGGCACGGACCTTGATTTTCGCAAACGCACGAAGATTGGCAATCGCATCGAATCGATAGGAGCCACGGCCGCGATTGGATACGACCACAACTTCGTGCTGAATGAAAAGGCTGCAGATGTAAAACTCAATCTTGCCGCAGTATTGCTGGATCCCGTTTCACGACGCATTCTGCGTGTCTCAACCACTGAACCAGGCGTGCAATTTTACAGTGGCAACTTCTTGAAAGGCCAGACCGGCAAAAGTGGAAAAACCTACGCGCACCGCAGCGCGTTGTGTTTAGAAACTCAGCATTATCCGGACTCCGTTAATCATCCTGAGTTTCCGACAACAGTTTTGAAACCGGGTGAAACATTCGAATCCCGAACGATCTACGCATTTGGCGTCGAGGCACCCAAAGAAGCTGCGAAATAGCGGCGGCTGAAAAGATTGAATTCTTTTGCTTCATTTGACTTTGTCTATGATCCACGTTCATCAAATTGCATCGTGGCGGAATAGAGAAGCAGAATCATGTGGTTGAATTTATCCTGAATTACGCTGAAGGGTCGTGTTTCACTCACTTGCCCAATGTGAGCGAATATACTCCACTTCTCACTTGGACGATCTGTTAGAGACTGGCATGCAGGAGTTCGTAGTTTTGAAATCGGCCCGAAATGTCAGGATGACGCTCGCCCCAATCAGTTTGCGCTGCGCAATGGTGGCGTACTGCATTGCAGCGCTATCGGCGGAGGTTGGCTTGGCTGGGGCCGAGCGAACAGATTCAGGCCAGTCGCAATTATTTGAGTCTGTGAATGAAGAGCATCGGCAGAATGACGTTTCGAATGATGGTGGCACTTCCCGCAGCGGGCTGATGGCATTTTTGCGGCAAAATCTGGTCGCTTATTATGATGATCTGCCGAATGCCATTCGTTTGTGTACTCAAACGATCATCGCCGCGCGACACGCGGGAGACGAATCGATTGTTGCGGTGGCAAGAATGCAGCGTTCTGCCGCCAGTTTGCGATGTGTGGGCTTCGACGAATGCCGTACTGATTTCGAACTAGCGCTGCGATTTCCGTTGCGGTCCGAAGACCCGGAACTGGTTTTGCTGTTTCAGATAGCTCGGACAGCGGTCGAGCAGACTCTGTATTCTGAATCAGCCTGCATGAATCAATTGCGTCATGCTTTGACTTCAGCCACAGGTACAGCCCACGCGGACGTTCTGTTTGCAGGCAAATTTGAACTTGCAACCCGGTCGTTTCCAGAGGTTGCCAGGGCAGTGCCGATCCACATGGTTGAACTCCGAATGAAGCCGGTTTTGGAATCTTCCGGCCAATCATTTGCCCCACGCGATCAATTGCTGGAACTATTACATCATCCACTGGCGGTTCAGAAATTCTCCGATTCCGAAGAGATCATTTCGGACGAGCTGAATCGTGTGGAATTGTTGCGTTCAGAGTTCTTCAGTTTGCCAAATCTACTGACAAACGTGAGGGCTGCTCGCCGTTATCAGTTTGAGGCATTGTGCATTTCAGCCATGCTTTTGGAGCAATATGGCCAGAGTGACGCTGCATTGGAGAATCTTAAAACGGCTCGTAAAGCGATGCTGAAATCCGGCGACATGTCCGCTGTGGCTCTGACAGACATTCGCATCGGAGAAATTCACTTCCGATGCGGCCGCCAGGAATCAGCAAAGGATGCTTTGCTTGCGGCCACAGATCAAATCCAATTGATCACGGCCCCTTCGACGCTGACTCATTTGTCAAATCTCGTTTTGCGACTTCCGGATTTTTCGGCTGAGTCCATTAAACACCGCACAGGCTTTTCGCGGATCGTTCAAATGCGTCTTGAGGGACGTCAGCAGCAGGCTCGATGGATCAAGGCGGTCGTCAAAGAGACAGAATTGTCTCAACTGCAGTCATTGTTGACTGACAATTCAGTCCGCGGCGAGTCACTGGAAACAGAACGAAATTCGGCCCTTGATGCGAAAGGAATTTATTTGCGTCTAACGGCAGTCGGTCTGGTCGCGTGTTGTTGCCTGCTTTTGTTTCTGTTGAGGGAACGCCGAAAGCTGCGGAAAGTAAATTCACTTTTACACGCTGAGATGATTGCCAGGGAAAGAGCAGCAGACGAACGTAATCAACTGGAGTTGTATCTCGCTCAATCCGTTCGACTCGAGAGCCTTGGAGATCTGGCGGGGGGCATTGCGCACGACTTCAACAATCTACTGGTGGGTGTGTTGGGTAACGCGGAACTGATGCGGTACACAGAAAAGGTTTCGGATCGAGCACTCAAATACCTGGATGGCATTACCACGGCGGCTGAAACGGCGGCTGATCTCAGCCGGAAAATGCTGACGTATGCTGGCAAACAGCCGATGCAAAAAACATCAGTGGAATTGAATCAACTTGTGACGCAGATGTTGCCATTATTGCGATCCGGATCTGGCATTCGTCATCAGGTTGAGTTCACTCCATCAGCGCATCCGGTCTTTACAGAGGCTGATGCAGGCCAACTCGAGCAGGTACTCATGAATCTTGTCACGAATGCGTCCCATGCGATGACGAATGGCAGATGCTGCATTTCAATACGTGTGGGTGTTGAAATACTTGACCGAGTCGTCGGTGATCCTTCTCTGTTTGGAAATCGGCAGGAATGCGGCGATTTTGCGTGGTTTGAGATCAAAGACACAGGGCAAGGTATTTCATCTGAAAATATTGCACGCGTCTTTGAGCCGTTCTTCACGACTAAGAATTCCATAAGATCCCACGGATTCGGACTGGCGGTTGTCTTTGGGCATGTGAATCGTCATAACGGGCTGATTCGATTGACTTCCACGGAATCTGTAGGCACGACATTTCGAATTTTGCTGCCGCGTCATTCAGAGTTTCATACAGAGATTTTTCCTCCTAAACAGGTCACACTTCAAACCGAAAAGCCGCAGTCGTTAACGGCCTTGGTTGTTGATGATCAGTTGCAGGTGCGTCAGGTTGTCGAAAGTATCTTTCAAGCCAATTCATGGACAGCGCATTGTTTTGGGTCTGCATGTGACGCTTTGGAGTTCTTAAGCGAAGAAACAGAAGTGGATTGCCTGCTGATCGACCTGATGATGCCTGGTGTCGATGGCACCACGATGCTGGAAGAACTCGAACACAGGGGAATATCCATCCCCGTCGTTGTCATGAGCGGTTACTCAACGACCGACATGAATGACGTACTGCGGTTCCCTTCCGTTGTGTCACGCATCGAGAAACCGTTCAGACCAGTGGACTTGGTTAATGCCATAAGTGCTGCCGTGAATGGATCACGAGGCGAAATTTCGAAGTCAGTTCGACCTGATCGATGATGTTCGATGGGAAACTAATGTGACAGCAATTGTGTTGCAAAGACGACCGCAGCGGTCTCGACCCGCAGTATTGTTTCAGGCCACTGAATCGTCTGGCTGCCAGCTTTTATGGCCGCCTGCAATTCAGCATCGGTGAAGCCACCTTCAGGCCCTATCAACAATAAACGCGCACAATCGGCGGCCGGGTCTTCCTTCGCGGTGTGGATCGTATTGTGCTGACTTGGGTGTGCAACGAAAAGCTGCCCCGGCAAACGCTGGCTTGTGAAGTCATCCAGCACAGATGCGAAAGTCTGAAGTGGCGACAACTCCATCAGTTCATTTCGACGACATTGTTTGCAGGCACTGATCACAGTGCTTCGGAGTTTTTCAACACGCGACTCGGCTGGTGTGACGACCGTTCGTTCAGATTGCAGCAGAATCAGGCGATCGACGCCAATTTCTGTCAGCTTCTCCACCATCCATTTCAGTCGCTCAGCCTTTGGTGGCGCAGCGATGACGGTAAGTCCGCTGCGTCTTGCCGTCGCTGCTGCCTTTCTTGACGTAATTGTGCAAAACACTTCGCGGCGGGTACTGCGAGAAATAATCGCATCGACTTCAGTTCCTCTGCCGTCGAAAAGTGAAAGTCTGTCACCCAGCTTTAATCGCAAAACGTGCAGCAGATGGTGGGCTTCGCTTTCATCAATAACCACTTCGTTGTTGAGTAATGATTCGCAGAAGGCGCGGTGCGACATTGGGAACACACAGACTTAATGGCAAACGAAGGCAACGAATACTTTCAGCAACGCCTTAGTTTCGGTTCTTCCTGCGTTCGTCAGAATCCTTGCCGCTGCGGACAACCAGCCCAAGACTGGCAGCTAACGCGGCTGCTGATTTTGATTCGTGCTTCTCTGATGATGGTGATGTTTCAACCCACCAATCGGCCGATTGCCATTCAGCCATGACCGCATCGAATTCTGAATCAGCCACAGTAACGGGTTGCATTACTGGATTAACAACTGCTGCAGGCTCATCAGTAACATGAACATTGCTCAAGACAATTGGTTGTTCGTCAGCAAGCGTCAAAGTGTCTTCGACCACAGCTCCTGGCGGTTCGATCGGGGATTCATTCGCAGTCCGAGTGGCCGTCGTCATCGCAGACGTCAGCATTGTTGACTGCAGTGCATCCATTGCTTCCATTGATCCTGCAGCCGACGCAACGACCAGATCAACAGGGCTGCTCCAGGCAGTAATTTCTCCCATTGTACTGACGGCACGAACCCACACGCGATAAGTGCCTGTCGCCAGTGGTGCGTTATGGGTGTATGTCGTGGTATCGAGGGCTGTTTGATGAATGACGCGAACATTGGTTGTTGTGTTCGTGACCCAAAGCTCGTATTTTTCAGTGCCAGCAATTGTCGTCCATGTGAACTGTGCCCTGGCCGGCGTTCCAACCAGCCTTGCGCTGGTGATTTTTGGAGGCAGGCCCACAGAAAACAAAGTGACTTGTGACCATGAGCTATAGGAGTTTCCGCTCTGAGCACGCACCCAAACCTGGTAGTCTCCAACGGGCAGATCCTGCAACGCAGTAAACGTCGTTGTCTTTACGAACTGATTTCGAATGACAACCGCTCGCGTTTTTGCGTCGCCAACCCAGAGATCGTAGTTCGTTGCACTCGTAACGGCCGACCATGAAAACGTGGGCGTTCGATCAAATGTACCACCGCCATTGGGTTGAGAAATCACAGGACGCGCGAGCACCGCGAGGACAACACCAGTACTCCATAGTCCCGCTTCGCTCTGAGCATTCAGGGCTCGGACCCAAATCTTATACGTACCAGACGGTAAATCGACCGGTGACGTGAAAGACGATGTCGTGAGTGCTGTAGTGCCAGCGCGATAGATGACTTGAGCCTTGTTGGTTGTCAGATTGTCAACCCATAACTCATACTTGGTTGCATCAGGAACCGCTGACCATGTGATCGTGGGGAATGCAGTATTTGCAATGGTAACAGTAGGTGACGGTGACGTAATCACAGGTCGCGTATTGACGAAGAAATCTTTCCCAACGCTCCAGACTCCCGCAACTTCCTCCTGATTGATGGCACGCACCCAAACTCGATACCGCCCAATCCCAAGATTTTCCGGAGGCACAAAGGAGTTTGTCTGTACGTTGATGTTACGGACGATCTGACTTATGCCAGAACTCAGATTGGAGATCCAAATGTCATACCGCAATGCGCCCACGAGTGCATTCCATGTAATTGTGGGGCGTGATAATGCAGTGACTGCACCTGGACCGGAGATGACCGGCGGTTCATGGTCTTCAACGACGATACCAAGTGTCCCACCGACGAAATTTGTGGCGGTCGCCGTAATTGTTACGTTCTGTGACCCATCGACTGCGGTGTCGTTGACCGCAGTAATTGGGAATGTGACGCTTGCCTGACCAGCGGGAATGGTCACCGTGGCGGGAACTGTGGCTTCGCTAGTATCACTGCTGGTCAGAGTCACGATAAGTGGTTGGGAAAGATTTCCTGTATTGCTGCGAGTCACAGTACCGATCGACGCCGTGCTGCCAGCATTCTCAAGGAACGAAGTCTTTGAAGCGGTGACGGTGAGCGTTTCGTAATCCGTAATTGTCACGACAAGACTACCGCCGGTGATTCCAATTGCCGAAGCTTGAATACTCGAAGACCGTGTACCATCCAGAATCGCGTTATCCAGCACGGAAACATTAAACGAGAGACTTATGGTGTTCGCTGGAATCGTGACAGTCGGAGGCACAGCAAGCCCCAATCCTGCCGTGATTGTCACAGTCATCGGCAACGATACGTCATTCTGATCCTGTCGTTCGACAACGACCGTGAACGAACCAGCATTTTCTGCAATGATTGGTGTTGAGGTTGACAGTTTGAGTACAGGCTCCACATCAATAACAGTCACCACTTGTGGATTGATGGGAACATACGCCGGTGCAATCGCAGAGATCGTTACAAGTGTGTCTCCATCAAGAACGTTGTTGTCAACCGCGTTGATCGGGAACGTTACTGACGCTGAACCCGCTGGAATCGTCACGGAAGTCGGCACGGTCAACTTGTTCGTATTGCTGCTGGTCAGGAAGACGATATACGGCAGACCGATGTCAGTATTTCCTCGCGTCAATGTACCAATAATGGCACTTGAGCCCGCGTTTTCTAATACAGAAGATCTCGTAAGTACCAGATTCATCGTTTCAGAATCTATGACATCAACAGAGTCACTGTCGAGACCAAAATCGGTGATATTTGTGCTTGTCGCAGAGATCGTGACTGGTACTGTTCCATCCAGCAGGGCGTTATCAACGGCGTTGAGTGGAACTAAAATTTCCGACTGATTCGCGGGAATCACCACCGTAATCGTGCTACCGCTGTTGAATGTGGCTTTGTTCGGATTTGAGGTCTGCAATACAACGGTCACCGGTGCCAATCCCAGCGTCTGCATTGCCATGGACCAGCCAAGAAGTCGACCGATATCAGAACTGTTGTCGTCGTTCACCTCAAGCAGCCAAGTTCCAGCAGTTGACTCCATAATGAAGTCGCTGAGTTTTCCTTCGGGCATGAAACGGCCCGTGTATGGTTGGGAACCCGTGAGGATGGAGGAATTTGCCTGATCGTCAAACACCGTATTTGTCATCAGCGTACCGTTGTTCGTCAGGTCCGTAAACAGTTCAACTCGCTTACCACTCGGACTGATCAGATACACATCAAGGTCACCCAGCCACTGATGTTGGAAGCTCAGAGTGACATTCAGATCGGTAATGCGTGAGACTTGGTTCGGCACGACGATAGGCACATAGACACGACCTGCATCGGGAATATCATAAATACCGCTGTTCGTGAATTGTTGAGTTGCCTGATGGGTAAATGGCCCGCTGGTGTCGGTGCGGGAAACGTTCACGCTGGTAGCATTTACTCCAGCGGCTTCGCTGATACTGTCGGCCACAACATCAACTTTAACACCTTCGGAATCGAGCACAACGATTGTCTTGTTGTCTCCAAAATATCCCGGTGCAGAAACGCTGACGACGACCTGTTGAGCTCCATCACGAATTGCGTCGTCAATGGCATCAATCGGAACAGTCACAGACGATTGCCCTGCCGGAATTACAACAGTCAGAGGCACTGATAATTCGGTCGGATCAGGATTTGTAATCGTAACGATCAGATCCGCCGTACTGACGACTGCGGATTCGCCGAAGGAAACGAATGCGTTTGATGGCGACGAATTGAATAGATCAATCACAGCAAGCAAAGTATCTGTTGTTGCATATTCACCAATGGTATTGCTGAGTAGAATCTTGCCGGTATTGTTCAAATCAATATCGTTCAATACTCCAAGTCCGGAATTGAACGTGCGAATGACACTGCCCGTCGCGCTATACTGAACTATATCACCATTGTCGGCAGCTCCATAAATCGTACCATCAGCAGCAACCGTGATAGCGCGGGACGGCACAGCCAGCGTGATAAAGTTGACCACAGCGAGTGTGTTTGGATTGAAGATGCCGACTTCAGATCCGTTGACGTCCAGAGCATACAGCATTCCATCCAGTCCGACGGTCGTGTCGCGGTATTCCAGAGTTGTAGGCACCAAGCCTGGAAGGCCATCAGATCCAAGTGAATATGTACTGAAAAAGAAGTTCGAGGCTGGCAGTGTGAATGTTCTCTGCAATGCGCCCGCTAGATCGAAGACTCGAACCGTACTGTTGACCCGAGACCCTACAAACAATTCATTGCCAACGACTGCCAGACCTGAGTCCCAAACATCCCCGGGAAATTGATTAATAATCTGACCAGTGGTAGTTGTGATTTCGTAGATTTCATAGTTGCTGGTATTTACACTTCGCCCTGTCACAAACAGGGAATTGTTCGCGGGATTACCAGTCAGTCCGGTTTCCTGGGCGCTCCCCAGCCAGATTCCATTCCTGTTTCCAACCGGAATAGTTCGTGTGATTCTTGCTGTTATGGGGTCGAACACAAGTATTTCACTATTCGTTGAGATGACCGAAAACGTTGGATCGGCAAGGTAGAGCTCCCCATTCAGCCAACCTAAACCATCGATCGACCTGCTCCGCTGAAGATACGTTGGATCTGTATTCAGTGCGTAAGAAGCAACAATCGGTGCCTGAGCGTCAGGGTCAATTTTGTAAAGCGTCGAAGTTCCTTCGAGCATATACCAGATGTACGCACCATCAAACGCCATTCCCGCTGAACCGCTTTGTGAGCCGGTCAGTGGCAATGGGATTTCTTTAACGATGGAACCATCGATTGGACTGATTTCGTAAATTGAGCTGTCGAACAATGTATTCGTAAACAGTCTGTTGCCGAATGACTGTGTTCCGAATCTGTTGACGACGCCAGTTCTTGCATTGACGCGAACAAGACCAAACGCATCGTTGACGTTGGCTTTCATGTCCGTCAGGAACACGAAATCGCCAGTCGTTGAAATACCGCCAGTGCCCGCATCTGAAGCCGTGGTAGAAAGCTCGGCTACGGAAGTATGCGTCCAGACGCCATTGCCTACGTTGAGCACGGAAAGAAATACAGTCGCCGTGCCGTTATAAACCGCAATATTGCCGTTATCCATGACAACAACATCGTGAGCATCCTGACCCACGGGACGCGAACCTGTGGGCCATGGAATTGTCGTTGTGGTGACGAGCATTCCGGCATCGTCATAGGTTCGCAATTCATTGTTGACGGCGACAATCTTATTCGGCGGATCAATGTTTGTGTTGCTGCGTGTGATTGTCATTGTTGCAGCGCCGGGGCCAGCGTCTTCGTTGAATGCCACTGGATTCACCACGACCGACAACGTCTCGTGGTCCAGAACATCAAGGTTAAGATCTGTTGAATAGCTTCCGATCGATGCGGTGATTCTGGCGGTTTGAGTTCCGTCTAATAACGTGTCATCAATCGCCGTAATCGCAAATGTGACCGACCGTCGCCCAGGCAAAATCGTGACTGTGGCTGGCACAGTCAATTCAGAGGTGTCGCTGCTTGTAAGATTCACTGTCAGGGGCACTGAAAGATTTGCTGATGCAGGTCGAGACACAGTGCCAGTCGAAGCAAGGACACCCGCATCTTCGCGGAATGTTCGCGGAGAAGCAGCCAGCGCCAATGGCAGTTCTGTGCCATAGAATCTCAACTGGAAGTTGTTAAACGTTCCGGTCACACCATTCAGCAAGTCCTGGACGCGTACCGTCCATGTTCCGATGGATTCTTCGCCCCAGAATCGTGGCGTCGTGAAAGTGTATTGAGCGTAATTCTGACCTGTCGTCACTGTGCGTTGTTCTGCCATGACAGACTGCGTGCCGTCTGGTGAAGTCAATGTGACTCTCAAATCGCCGCGACGCGCATGACTTGCAGTAAGAACCAACTCGACGTGTTCAAGTGACAATGCGGACGTCGCATCGACTGTTGCCGTTACGCCCGTTGCAGCGAAATCCGGGATGAGTGTTGAAACCTGCACGGTCGGCGTATTTTCATTCACCAGCGGTGCGCGTGGAGAATCACCGATCTTAGCAACGGCGGCATCAACTGCCGCTTGAGCGTCAACCACACCGAATCCGTATTTGTAGTTGATCCATCGGCCCGCCCCATTCTGCGTCCATTCGATGTCACCAGGATCAGCACGTCGAGCCGTGTCAATCAGAATCTCCATCACATCGCGATACGAGAGATTCGGATTCGCCTCAAGCATTAACGCTGCGACGCCGGAAACTTGTGCAGCGGCCGTCGATGTGTCTGCCGCAAGTCTTCGTGTGTAGTTTCTGTTTAGCAGAACGCCGTTATAGCGTTCCTGGTCTGGATCAGGATTTGGCGGCGTTCCGGCCGCGTTCGGGGCGGGATCGGCGTTGACTCCAAAGTCATCACGAAGATCCAGTGTCATAATGGCCGAAGGCGCTGAATACGCCGAAACCAGCAATGATGCTCCACGTTCACTGTAAGCAGAATGGACGGCCGAATCATCAACAGCCCCAACCGCGATAACATTTCTGGAGCTTGCATACGGATCGTAGTTGACGTAGTCCCCACTGGCTCCGCCGTTTCCAGCGGCCCAGACGTAGATGATGCCGTTACCATTGCGCCCCGTTGTCGTGCCGGTATTCAAAGCTGTCGAAACCTGAATCGGCAACACTGCAATATCGCCGTTTCCACGCGGTCCCCAACTGTTGTTCGACACGGAAATTGTGCCCAAGGCATGTGTCAACGCCGTCGCCGTGGTTGATGCCGAAACGAACGTTGCCCCGTTCGCGCCCTGAGAAATCAAGCGAATACCGGCGATACTGGCACCGAACGCCGTCCCTGTGATCCCCTGAGAGTTGTTTCCGACGGCCGCTATGATTCCCGCGACACCCGTTCCGTGAATTGAGTTGGCCGTGTTAAATGGCGTCGGGTCAGTACCGCCTCCACCGACAAGGTCAAGACTTGACGCCAGAACGACGTTTCCAATCAAATCCTGGTGTTGAATATCAACGCCATCGTCTACCACTGCGACAGTCACGCCATTGCCATTGTAAGTATCCCAGACACCTGTGACATTTAAGTCCGCACCGGGAGTTCCGTTGGTCTGCCCAGTGTTATTCAAGTACCACTGCGCTGGGAAAAATGTATCGTTCGGAATCATTCGCGTTTCGACTGGGATTTCTACAGTCGGGGCCAAAGACTTGAAATTGCTGAGTGTCGAAATTCGATCTGCAGCAGTCTGCAAAGTGATCGCCGTGGTGTAACGGACGTCAAAAGTATTCGGAATTGGAGCGTATGGTGTGACTGAAGTGGCACCGGTCGCTGCCTGAATTGCAGAGGCGTCCATGGGAGCAGTGAAGACCACGAAGTAGCTGTTCACTTGGTCGGTCGGACCAACAGTGTCCAGAATTGCAGCTTGTTCAAGGACCTTTGCAAGGTCAGCCGCAAGCAGTTGACGAACCTCCAGGTGTTCGGCCGGTGCCGAAAACGCTGACTGCTTCTTTCTACGCTGATTCGTGCGTCCCAGCATGGAGTCCAATTGACGCAGAAACCCTTGACGACCTGAGTTTTTACGTGACATAATCATTGAAACCCTGAACTAGCGTTGAAAAGAAATCAGAGAACGCCCGTAGCTAAACGCCCTTGGCAGAACGGCAAGAGCCGTATCAGTGAAGGCGAGATTCTCACATAAAACGACACGACTCAAAAGCAAACGACGCAAAAATGCTGAACATCTAACGCGGTCGCAGCCAAATTACCACGTTTCCCTCAATATCCCCGCGTTATGATGGGACCCCGTCCGACTGGGTGCAACGGCAATTCCGATGAATCTCCGCTGTATTTGCCACACTACTACCCAATTTGGCACTCTACGACTCAGCGGCCAGTTGGCGCGAACCCGCAAAGCGGAATTGTTTTCCCCTCAGTCGCATCGGTATCCGGTATTGCTACGAAACAGAAAATACCACGAACCCCTAATACCTTACCAAGAATGCCAACGTTTGGTAAGAATGGGCAATTCGTGACGAGGCCCTGCCCATTCTTGCAGTCTTTGATTGGGGGCGAGATACTCTGAGTGATAGCCATCACTGAAAAGTACGTCAGGCTTTCTAGCCTGACACGAAGAAGAACAATGTCAGCCTGGAAAGGCTGACGTACTCTTTTACAGGGCTGTCCTGGTTAGATCCGTTCCTGATCGCGGCCATGTTTCTCGGCGGAATGGGACCGGTTGATGTTTTGACATCGACTGCAAGCAAGATCTTCGCGGGTTGTTATGCTTTGTTCGGCGTGGATTGAGGCTTTCACCGTTTAACCCGAGCCAACGGCGAGGCATCACGGTGGCCTCGCCGTTGGCTCGGGTTCAACAAGGATTTCGAAAAAGGCTCCGATCGCTCATGAGTAATTTGGTTCACGATCCATCGCAGGAATCATCGCTGCCTGCAATTCAGACTTTGCGTAATAGATTTCGCTGGAAGACGGGGTTGGCATTGTTAGCGGTCGGGGCGGTCGCTACGGTAGCCGTCAACCGCGGCGCTGCCAATGATACAGACAAAATCATTCGTACCTATGAAGGCGTTGCGATCACGCTGCTGGTTCTAATGATCTGGTGGGTGTTCTTTTCGGGAATTCGCTTCTGGACTCGGCTGATGGGTTTGTTGTTGGTTGGTCTTACCATCGTCGGCGGGGCAATGTTGTGTGTTCGCAACGTCGAATTTACCGGGGATATGCGCCCGATATTCTGGTTTGTCTGGGATGCTCCTTCTCCGAGCGAAAAAGCTCAGGAATGGCTGAACCAGAATGCTCCACAGAACAGCATCGCAGCAGTTCCTGAAGTGCCAAACGGTCCGGCTTCGGATGTCACTGACACGCGGTCCGGTCTGACGATTAGCGCAGCCGACTGGCCACAAAATTGTGGACTGAACGGAAGCCGCGAAATTGCGGAACCTCAATGTTCGTTCGACTGGCAGAACAACGTGCCAAAAGAGCTATGGCGTCATCCGGTTGGTGATGCATGGTCGTCATTTACTGTTGTCGGCGAGCGACTGTTTACTCAGGAGCAGCGTGGATCGCTCGAATGTGTTGTCTGTTACAATGCTGACACGGGAGTAGAATTATGGCGCCACGAAGATCCCGCGCGCTATGAAACAGCACAGGGCGGAATTGGCCCACGCGCAACGCCAACGGTGACTGAAAACACCATCTTTGCGCTGGGGGCTACCGGAATCTTGAATGCTCTCAATCCGCTGACCGGCGCAAAGATCTGGCAACGCAATATCTGCGGCGATGCAGAATCCAGCATGATCGAATGGGGGATGAGCGGTTCTCCCATGATCTATGAAAACACGGTCATCGTCGATGCTGGCGGCTACAAAGACAAAGCTGTGATTGCCTATGATCGTGCGACTGGTGAGATTGTCTGGGCGTCAGGAAATCATCAGGCTGGCTACGCCACGCCTCGATTAGAAACGATCGCTGGGACACTCCAGTTGTTGATATTTCATGGTGACGGACTGCAGGGACTTGATCCGGCCACTGGCCAACAGTTGTGGGAATATCCATGGACGAATCAATACAAAATCAATGTGGCTCAACCCATGCTCTTCGATGATCACCTGTTTTTAAGCAGTGGATATGATTCCGGTTGCGTCCTGATTGATCCAACGACGCTCCAGGACGGTCGACCGGCAGAAGTCTGGCCTCCCAATAAGAACATGAAGCTGAAATTTAACGAAGCCGTCCAACGTGAGAACTACGTCTATGGTTTGGACGATGGCATTCTGGCGTGCATCGACGTCAAGACCGGCAAGCGAACGTGGAAGGGCGGCCGCTATCGACACGGCCAAGTCCTGCTGTGGGGCGACAAACTCATCGTCCAGGCAGAATCTGGCGATGTTGTCGTGGTCGAAGCATCACCGAAAGAATTCAAAGAGGTCACTCGTTTGGCAGCACTCAGTGACCGCACATGGAACTTACCGATCGTCAATCGTGGCCGACTCTACGCTCGCAACGCCAGCGAAGCAGTTTGCTACGAACTGCCGGGTGTTAAGTAACCAGTCCTGACGTACTTTTCGGCACTGTCCCTGAATAATCATCCCTTGCGAGCAACAATCATCGCTCTGACGGGAGCGGGGTAGGATTCGATCGTCCGATTTGCATCCGCAGGATCAAGATAGTCAGCCAGCGATTCAAACGTCATCCATTCCGTACGTCGTTGTTCGGCGATGGTCGTGGCCGAAACATCAATCACCTGAACCTCCTGGAACCCCGTGCGTTTCAACCACAGTCGCAGCATAGAGATGGATGGAATAAACCAGACGTTGCGCATCTTGGCATAGCGATCTTCCGGAACCAGACATGTGACGGCATCGGTTTCGATAATCAATGTCTCCAGCACCAGCGTACCGCCTGCACGCAGTGAATGCCATAACGCCTGCAGATGATCAATCGGGCTGGTTCGATGATAAAGGACACCCATCGACAGAGTCACGTTGAAGAAGTTCAATCGGGCTGGAATATCCTGGTCTGTCAACGGCAATACATAATGATCTGCGGATGGATCGGCGTAGCGACGGACAACTTCAAACTGCATCAGAAACAGCAAAAACGGATCAAAACCTAATACCAGATTCGCACCCGCCTGCAGCATTCGCCAGCCGTAATATCCATTGCCACAGCCAACATCCAGAACTCGGCATTTTTGAAAATCGACGTGCGAGGCCAATCGATCCCACTTCAGACACGAACGCCATTCAGTATCGATCTGCATGCCAAAAAGCTCGAACGGCCCTTTGCGCCAAGGATGAAATGCCATCAACTGCAGCTGCAGAGAATCCTGGTCTTCACTGGACAAGTGTCCCTGAATGGTGACCGCGTCACGATCGGCGATCAGACAGGAATCAACGGCATTCGGCAGTTGATTCCATGCAGCCACCCACGTGCCGAGATTTCCATGTCGTTCCCTGGCAATCGCGTTCTGTGTTTTTGTTCGAAGTTCGTCGGCCCACGCGTCTTGCCCTTCGACTGTGAGTCGGTTGTAGAGTCGTTCGCGGTCAAAGAGTGCCATGCGGTGGATTTAGAAATTCTGAAATTGAGAGACGTGGAGGACAGCTCTGAGATTTTCATCAGGTCTTCAGGAATCACAACCGTTTTCGGGTTTCGCTCGTTGCTGTACTGCCTGAATTCACGCTGATCGCTCAGAATATCGCTTTGCCCATGGAATGTCATTCTCGACGGTGCTGTCTGAGGTCATTGTGTCGAATCTGCATCTATTGTTTCCTCTGTTTTCCAGTATCACGTTCGTATTTGGCATGATGTACGCCCGCAAGGCCATTGGTCGCGGAGCCAGTGCGTGGACCGGAACATTCTACGGAAATCTCTGGCTGGGTTTGAGCTGGCTGCTGGTCGGAATCTATCGTTGGGACGTGATGCCGGTTGCCGATTGGTGGCAAGCAGCCATCATTGGGCTGCTGTTCTTTTCGGGCCAGTTCTTCACGTACACCGCGTTTCGCTATGGTGACGTGTCCGTGGCAACTCCCATCTTTGGGGTCAAGATTCTGCTCGTCGCTGTGCTGACGTCATTCACGACTGGGCAAAGCATAGCCTCGACGGTTTGGGTTGCTGCAATGATTGCCACCGCCGGAATTATTCTTGTTCAATCCGGTCCGGGATCGGCTCACAAGCACGAACGAAGACAACTTCTCATCACTGTCGTGACTGCACTTTCGGCAGCATCGGCGATGTCTGTATTCGACGTGCTGCTTGCGACGTGGGGCAAGGCACATGGCGCGTTGCAGTTTCTTCCGGTGATGTTCGTGTTTGCTTCGCTGTTTTCATTTGGACTTTTGCCGTGGGTCACCCCAGTTGCCAAACTGAACTCCGTGCATGCTTTGCGACCGATGCTCTTTGCCACAATCCTGATGGCGTCACAAGCCATGGGTATGACGATCGCTCTGTCGCAATTTGCAGATGCAACTCGAGTCAACATTGTGTACGCACTACGCGGCCTGTGGGCGATTGTGTTCGCATGGTTACTGGCACACTCTTTCGAAGGCGGCGAACGCCACGTTGCTCGATCGGTCATGCTTCGCCGCGCGGTTGGGGCTTTGCTGCTGACCGCCGCTGTCGTCCTGGCTCTGTTTAAGTGAACTGATCTGTTTGCTACGGTTTTACGATGACGCTGTACAACGCTCCGCCTGCGGTGATGTAGAGCGTCGATGAATCGCGTCCCGCACCGAAGCAGCAATTTGACGGCATTTTTGAAGTTTTCAGAAATGCCAGTTCTTTACCCATCGCATCAAACACGGCAATGCCGAAACGCTTTTCGGAACGCATGGCTGCAAAGATGCGACCATTGGCATCAACTTCCATGCCGTCAATGCCGTTCTCGTTTCCAAAATCAACGAGAGTCTTGCGATGTCTCAGACTGCCGTCTTCAGCGATATCAAACGCTTCCAGCGACATTTTGCCTTTCGGACCTGCGGGTTTATCTGCCAGACCGACTGAGCCGTTATCATTGCAGGCAACGTAAACTGTTTTACCGTCCGGTGAAATTGCGACGCCATTAGGCTTCGCAACTTCTTTTGTGGCGACTGACGTCACACCGGTTTTCGGATCGAAACGAAACACCCACTGGCCAGACAACGCCAAAGGTTCGAAGCCTACGTAACGCGGATCACTGAAATAGATGCTTCCGTTGGGATGGATGGCCAAATCATTTGGAGCGTTGAACGGCTTCTTCTCAAATAACTCTGAAACGCCACGGACCAGTCCACCTTCGGTGACCTCACACAATGCACGTAAACCACCGTTGGCTCCGCAACAGGCCAGCAATCGGTCTCCGGAATCAAACGCCAGACCGTTGCTTTTGCTGCTGTCCGCACAGAAAACCAGAGTCGTTCCAGTGGCTGGATTGAACACCAGAATGCGCCCAGCGGTTTTAGGTCCGCTTGGAATGTCGCTGAAGAAAATCAAACCGTCCGAACGTGCTGCGACGCCTTCAGTGAACTCACCGCCATCCCACAACAGTTTGGGTTCCGCATTGTCTGGAAACACGCTGTCTGCGGCAACCAATGGCTCTGCGAGTGACGTGAGACACAGAACGCACGCATAGGCAAGTAACTTCGAGATCTTCACAAAAGAGCTTTGCTGCATCAGAATTCTCCGTGATCGGTTTAATACGAGTCTGGAATCGATCAGAATAGTTTAGTCTTAACGTGAAGTTTTTTCTCTGCCACCGATCCATCGAATTCAAGGTTATTCAATTCTATGAAGACTCACATGCTCGCGTTCGCTGCAGTGATTGTGGTTTCTGCGGCGTCATTCGCGGCGGATCGACCGAACATTCTCTGGATCAGCTGCGAAGATATCAGCCCGCGTTTGGGCTGCTACGGAGACACCACAGCCAACACGCCCAACCTGGATCATCTCGCGACGGAAGGAATTCGGTTCACACACGCATTCACCTGTCACGGCGTCTGTGCACCAAGTCGGACGGGAATCATCACGGCCCACTATCCAATAGCGCTCGGTGCTAATCACATGCGATCCAAGACAAATCTGCCGCCGCATATCAAACCGTTTCCGGAATACCTACGGAAAGCGGGCTACTACTGCACAAACAACAGCAAAACCGACTACAACCTGGTCTGGGATCAGAAAGCAACATGGGATAACACGTCGGCAAAGGCTCATTGGAAAAATCGACCGGACAAGACTCAACCATTTTTTGCCGTTTTTAATCTCACGATGACGCACGAAAGTAAAATCTGGAGGAGCGGTTGGAAAGGCGTTGTCTCAGATCTGAAAGAATCAGAACGACATCGTGCCGAAGACATGATCGTGCCTCCGCTTTATCCGGACAGGCTGGCTGTACGCGAAGATCTCGCGAGACTTGCTGACATCATCACCGTCATGGATCGCAACGTCGGACTGCTTCTCAAGGAACTCGATGATGCCGGTTTGGCAGATGACACAATCGTGATGTTCTGGTCTGACCATGGTGACGGACTGCCTCGAGCGAAACGCTGGCCGTATGATTCCGGCACGCATGTCCCGATGATTGTTCGAGTACCCGAGAAATACAAGGCGCTGGCCTCCGTTGGTTCACCGGGATCAACAGACGACAGATTGATCAATCTCATTGATCTTGGTCCGACGGTGCTGTCACTCGCCGGAGTTGCGATACCAGAAGGGCTCAGCGGTCAGCCGTTTCTTGGAACCGATCAGCCACTGGATCGCGAATTCATTTACGGCGCTCGCGATCGCATTGACGAAAGATTCGACCTTGTCCGCACAGTCCGAAACCGCGACTTCCGCTACGTTCGCAATCTGATGCCATGGCGGCCCGCACTACAGAACATCACCTACAGCGAACAAAACGCAACTCGTCAGGAAATGCGAAAGCTGCTCGCGGAAGGAAAACTTGAACCGCAGTCCACTCAATGGTTTCAAACGCCACGGCCAGCCGAAGAACTTTATGATCTGAACGCTGATCCCTGGGAACTTGTGAATCTCGTCAAAAACCCAGCCCACGCCACGACGCTGAAAGCTTTATCAGCCGAATGTGACCACTGGCAACTGGAAGTCCGCGACGCGCATCTGTTGCCGGAAGCGATGCTGGACGCGGCCGAACAAACAGCCGGCTGCCGCTGGATGGTTCTGCATGGACCTGACGGCATGGCTCGCACTGAAAAACTTCTGAACGCAGCCAAGGCGACCTCGCAAAGCGTTGCGGGGCAAGCAAAGGTTGAAATGCCACAACTTGATATCGATCCAGCCGTGCGCTGGTGGCAGGTGATGGCCTGCAGCAAAGCCCCGAACGTCGGCACCTTTAAAGCGTTACTGGAAGCCGAAGCAAAATCCGACGAACCAACGATCCGCATCGCAGCCGCAGGTGGACTCGCTCGCATGGGCGATCTGACAACGGCAGCGGCGACACTGGCAGAATTGCTAAGTCACAAGAGCGTATTCGTTCAGCATGCCGCCATGCTGGAAATCGACGAGGGCGGACCAGAACTTATCGCCCTCACGAAAGACAAAATCAAGAACATCAGCAACAACGAATACTGTCAACGACTGGCCGATCATGCCCTGAATCGCTGAATGGCATCCGCAAAACGTTCGGCGGAATCCGCATCATAGGTCAGGTACAGCGATGGTTCGATCAGTTCAAGCTCCATCACAGCCTGCTGACCGTTCGACAGTTCCACCAGATCCACACGACCATATAACGTGTGCTGCGGCACGGGCTCCAACGCCCGTTTTGCGCATTCCATGAGTGCCGAATCTGGCTGGAGTGGCTGAATGTGGCTACCGTGTTCTTCCTGAACTCAAAAGTCGCCAGCTTTTGGTGTCTTCAGCACACTGTGGCTGTGTTGCCCGTCGAAAAACATATGCGACGTTTCGCCGTATTCGACTACGCTTTGAATAAATGGCTGCAGCAGTGCCAGCCGGCCTCGATACAGTGTTTCAATCTGTTGCAGCAGATCGGCGGAAGAATCCGGTCGCAACCAGAACGTATCGTTCGCATTGGCACCGACCACCGGTTTGATCACGATCTGGTCTGATCCGAAGGCATCAAACATCCCTCGAATCTGCAACTCGGTCGGGCTCTGTAAAAACTGAGTCGGAACGATCACGATTCCTTGGTCATGCAATTGCTGCAGATACGTTTTGCGAACATTCCAGCGAACAACATCAATGGGATTCCAGAGAACAGCACTCGATGCGTCGATGTTCTCCAGGACTGTCATGAATTCATCAACTGAATGTTGATAATCCCACGGAGAACGAATGATGACCATTTCGTAGTCATCCCAATTGGCCCTGGGATTTCGCCACGATACATTCTCGACCGTAATCTCACGCACAGCCAGACAGTCAGACATAAGGGCGTCGTAGGAAACGAAACCATTAAGACTGTCCATCGTGAGGAACGCAATGCGACTCATCGTATTCAGATTTTCGAAAAAGCACGCTGGTGATTGAATTTCTTGGTAGCGAAAGTCGTCAAGACTTTCGGCGTGAGCTCATCGTATTCAGATTTTCGAAAAAGCATGCTGGTGATTGAATTTCTTGGTAGCGAAAGTCGTCAAGACTTTCGGCGTGAGCTCATCGTATTCAGATTTTCGAAAAAGCATGCTGGTGATTGAATTTCTTGGTAGCGAAAGTCGTCAAGACTTTCGGCGTGAACTGATGCCGAAACTCTCAACGAGTTTCGCTACTCTACTTCTGCGGTCGTTGATTCAGCCGCTCCGTTCCAGCCGCTCAGATTCGCGAAAAGTGCAGGGTCGGAACGATCAGACTTGTACAGGTTGCACAACGAAGTTTGCAATTTGCCGAGCTCTTTCAGGGTTGTCGCATGTAACTCGGATTCCAGCAACCCTTTCCCTTTGAGGAACCGCAGCCAAGTCGGCATCAATTCAAATGTGGCAACAGCCGGATACGACTTTGGATTCATAAAGTGAAATTGATCAGTGATGTAACGGTCAAGTGTATCACGATCCGGACACAGTATATTTGCTGGCGGTTTCTGTTTTTGCGGTTGCGGCTGCTTTCGCGGACTGAACATCAAGGAGGCAAGGCCCTCCTGTGGCTCCAGCTTGCCTGCCGATCTTCTATAGATATAGCTGTAGATATTTGTGCAAGCCAGTTTCGCCTTTGTATAAGGAACTCCTTCAACGCGGCGTGCATAGTCGACAAAAACATCAAGGAGGCCAGATAGGGCCGACTGAGAATCAGAAGTCAAGCTCGGCTTGTCATCTTTGTCGTATCCGTCTTGCGGTCGCAGATCACTCTTAACTTTGAAATCGCCGAGCGAAAAAGTCCGATCCGATCGACCACTAATCGACTTTATGTATTCGGAAAAATGCTCCGGTTGCAGGTCTTCGAAATAATAGCCGATCTTTTGCATGAGCTCCGAATCCTCAAGACTCAGTTCCCCGGTTGTCTCCAACTGTTCGAATAGAACACAATCCGCTCCCCATTCTGCGAACTTGTTTTTGCCCCACATGATGTTGTTTGAAGCTTTGATATTTGGCCATGCCATGTGGCTGATTTGTGACAATGCAGCCAGCATTCCGTGATAGGCCAACTGATCCACAATCTCCACATAATTATCCACATCATCGCCAGCAACTTCTGCTATTTCCTGAGCTAGGCCTGTAGCCCGCTCACGCCTGCCGCTGGCGATGATGTTCGTGATTTGCCATCCGAGATAGTATTTGCGGCTCACCACGTACACATCCGGCAAACGCTGTCGCAACTGTTCAACCAGATTGTCCCAAACATCACGTTCGTCGGACTTGAGCGTGCTTTGATAAAGCTGGTTCAACATCCCAAACGCCATCTCGTCGTCCATCAAATCAGGCTCGTCGAGCGTCTTAATGTACAATTCCTGGCGAACGTTTTCTGTCGCTTCATTGAACTCTTTCCATCGCGCCTTGATCGCTTCCATCTTTGGATTGCCCGATTTTGGAATCGGATCGCTTGCCGCAGGTCGCTTGACTGTCCCCGATCCGTCAGTCTCCGCGCCTATCCAGCCGACATTGGGACTGTCCCGAGGGTCACTCGACCTGGGAAGCAACTTTGCAGTCTTCGATTGCTCCGTCGCTTGATCGGCGGCAAAACAACACTTTTTGTACTTTTTCCCACTTCCGCAGTGGCACTCGTCGTTGCGTCCGACTTTCATCTTTGTATGACCTCCAAAACTGCGCCTGCATTTTCGGGTAGATTGAATACCGATGCAAGCGACTGGAAAACGCTCTCTCGGAAGCCGAGAAATTCCAGATGCGACGAATGGCAACGATCGCTCGATAAATGAGTGAGCGGCAAGGCTCGCGCCATTCCGGTCTTCAGGCGAGCGGCAGGAAATGAACTACCAATACCAGAGTTTCCGCCCGGGCGACCACTCGCGATCGACCAAGCTGAAGGATGCAGATCTGAGACAGATCTGCCTACGTAGTTCGACCTGTCCCAGGTCGAATTCCTTCGACACGGCAACATCGTTTGATAGAACTGATTCTACCGCTCGCCGAAACGTCATTCGCCCTGTGTCACGCCGAAATACGGGTTGCCCAAACGATGAATCGCAGTTTTAAAATTTTTGCGTGGCTGCTTCATTTTTGCCTCAGAAATTCTCACATCGGAACCCATTCAAGTTCTGACAACGCGCTGTGTTAAACTGCACACATGAATCTGAAGACACAGCCATCATGCAAGGAAGTAGCCCAATGAAACGCAGCGAAATGTTGGCAGCGATTGAGGATCGCAGTTCGCTCTGGGACGTCATCATTATCGGTGGCGGCGCGACTGGACTCGGCGCAGCGGTCGAAGCAGCATCGCGAGGCCACAGAACGGCACTTGTCGAAGCTGATGATTTTGCAAAAGGGACGTCCAGCCGATCGACCAAGCTTATCCATGGCGGCGTGCGTTATCTGCGGCAGGGACAAGTTGGAATGGTGCGGCAGTCGTTACTCGAACGGCAACGGCTGCTCCAAAACGCTCCTCATGTGGTGCATACACTCGAATTTGTTTTGCCAACCTATCGCTTCGGAGCACAAACATTCTACTACGCGGGTCTCAGATCGTACGACATGCTGGCCGGCCAATGGATTTCTGGTCGCGCGCGACTATTGTCTCGCAACGAGACCTGCAAACACCTGCCGACTCTGCGCGATGAAGGACTGCGGGGCGGTGTGTTGTATACCGACGGGCAGTTCGATGATGCCAGACTGGCAATTACGCTTGCTCAAACGGCTGTGGATCTGGGAGCCGTCGTTGCGAACTATCTGTCAGTGGTGCGACTTGTCAGAACTCAGCAACGCGTCACAGGCGTCATCGTGCGGGACGCAGAATCAGGAAATGAACATGAACTACGCGGCCGAGTAGTCTTAAACGCGACTGGCGTATTTGCCGATGACATTCTGAAAATGGATGACGACCAGCCGAACTCGCAAGCGTCGAATGATCGCCCGGAAGTCGTCCCGAGTCAGGGATCACATCTGGTTTTTGATGCCAGTTTTCTCCCCGGCTCAAACGCGTTGATGATTCCGGAAACAGATGACGGGCGAGTCTTGTTTGCGATTCCATGGCACGGAAAAGTTCTGCTGGGCACGACCGATATCGCGGTAAAAAATGTCACTCGCGAACCGCGTCCGATGGCACAGGAAGTAGCCTATCTTCTGGAATACGCTGGTCGCTACCTGCAACGAGCTCCCGTTGAATCCGACATTCTTTCCCGCTTTGCCGGGCTCCGTCCTCTCGTTGGCCACCGATCCGGATCCGCGAAGACTTCCAGGCTGTCGAGAGAACATGAGATCTACACATCGGCCAGCGGACTCATCACCGTCATCGGTGGTAAATGGACTACATATCGACAAATGGGCGAAGATCTTATCGACAAAGCTGAGACCAACGCCAATCTTCCACGTAAGCCTTCGCGAACAGCATCACTGAAACTCCACGGATGTCCGACAGAGTCCGCGACTGATGTGGCTCATCTGCGAAACGTCTATGGCAGCGATTCGGAAAAACTTGATTCGCTCATACGCGAGACTCCAGAGCTGGCGACGTCCATCCATCCACGTCTGCCCTACCGAGCAGCAAACGTCATCTGGGCCGCCAGATTTGAGATGGCTCAAACCATCGAAGACGTTTTAGCTCGCCGCACACGTTCATTATTCCTCGACGCAAAAGCGGCCTTGGAATCTGCGGAGTTCGTTGGCAAATTGCTGCAGCAGGAATTGCATCGCAGTGACGAATGGAGATTGGATCAGATTCAACGTTTTTCCGACCTCGCCCTTAGATACAGTGAATAGGCCCCCACTCAAACCACATGGTATTCCGCATGTTGATCGCATGACGTACCATGTCGCCAACGATACACTGGGGTTCGTTCTGTAAAATCCACAAATACGCACATGTAGCAAAACAACTCCACCAGCCATGACAATCCGTTGGGACATTCGCGAGCACGTGAGGCTCGGAACTTTTTTGCTCAAATGGCTGGCGATCGGTATTCCGTCGGGGGCTGTGGTTGGTTCCGCTGTGGCGTTATTTCTGTGGTCACTGGATCGTGCGACAGAGCTGCAATGGCAATATCCATGGTTGCTCTATCTGCTGCCGGTAGCGGGGCTGGTGTCGGGATTTTTGTATCATCGACTGGGGCAGTCGGCTGAAGCTGGCAACAATCTCATCATGGAACAAATCCACGAACCAGGCGGTGGCGTTCCCGCGCGAATGGCTCCGCTGGTACTAATTGGGACGTTGATCACTCATTTGTTTGGAGGTTCTGCAGGCCGTGAAGGCACTGCCGTGCAAATGGGCGGCAGTATCGTGGCGACGTTGGGCCGCTGGCTAAATCTAAGTCCCAGCGACATGCGGATATTGCTGACGAGCGGAATTGCGGCGGGGTTTGGAGCTGTCTTCGGGACGCCGTTGACAGGGGCCATCTTCGCCATCGAAGTCCTCACAATTGGCCGCATGAGTTATCAGGCTCTCATCCCCTGTCTGATCGCGAGCATCGTTGGCGATCAAGTCAACACAGCATGGGGCGTCGGGCACACTGAATATCACATTGCGTGGGCAGCCGAATTGACGCCGTCGCATCCCGGCACCATGTTTGATTGGCTGCTCGCTGGAAAAGTCGCGATCGCGGCAGTGGGCTTCGGTCTGGTCAGCGTTTTGTTTACTCAATTGACGCAGGGCATTGTCTGGACATGCAAACGCATGGTGACGATTCCATGGCTGCGGCCCGCTGTTGGTGGAGTCGCGGTGATTCTGCTCACGCTGGCTCTCGGTCAACGAGATTATCTGGGATTGGGCGTGAACGCAAATCCAAACACACCCAACGCCGTCACCATTCAGTCGTGTTTCGTGATCGGCGGTGCGACGATATTAAGTTGGTGGTGGAAACTGCTTTTTACAGCCGTCACTGTGGGTAGCGGCTTCAAAGGTGGCGAAGTCACACCGTTGTTTTTTATCGGAGCAGCCCTTGGAAATGTTCTCGGCAGTGCTCTTGGAGCTCCTGTCGATCTGATGGCGGCGCTGGGTTTTGTCGCTGTCTTTGCAGGAGCGACCAACACACCGCTGGCGTGTACGATCATGGCGATTGAACTTTTCGGACACGGTAACGGACCTTTGCTGAGTTCCGGTTTTGTGATTTACGCGGCGATCGCATGTTTCCTGTCGTGGTTCCTCAGCGGCAGTTCCAGCATCTACCACGCCCAGCGAGGTAGCCGCCCATTTTCGATTGGGGTTTCGGAGAATTGATGGATTTGTTACCCGTTCGTCATGTCTGACGTTGCACGACTACAAATCGATCCGCGGGAGCTGACGATTGCTGAGCAAGCGAATCAGATCGCCGAGCTATCGAAA
>Ga0209702_10001026_pt1 | contig 56589 bp, 48 predicted proteins | sample FRY01_FD_187210 | JGI IMG/M metagenome (GOLD analysis project Ga0209702, IMG submission 187210) | Freshwater microbial communities from Lake Fryxell liftoff mats and glacier meltwater in Antarctica - FRY-01 (SPAdes) (version 2) | ecosystem: Environmental > Aquatic > Freshwater > Ice > Glacier...
CATCGCACGAAAACATCATCGACCACTGCTGCGAAGCTTGGAACAAGCTCATCGATCAACCGTCGCGCATCATGACCATAGGTCGGCGCCAATGGGCACATGAGTTGTGATTAATGCAGGTTGGTATAAAATGCCTCTGTTGGTCGTACTTTCCATTTCAATACACGTGAAGCGTTCGCTGGAATGGTCATTTCGAGCACATGTTGGCCGTTCTTTGCTCTCAGACCGCTGGTGCGCCGCACTTCCCATTCGCCCGTCCCGCCGAGTTCCAACCGGATATTTATCGGCGCGGAGTTGGCATTGGTGACGGTCGACTCCATCTGCGCCCATTTGCGCGGGTTTTCATTCGGCGGAGTATTCGTCAGGCGTTTACACGCGAAATAGACCTGCGTGCTATCGCCAAGATAGATCTCGACATCCTGATCCACGGCATAATCCCGCAAGTTTTGCTCGCCGATCAAAAGTTCACCGGCTGACGATGGTTCAAAGATGGTGATCCCGCCCATTGGCAGCGCGACCCCTAGCCCGTGCTCTTCATCATTCTTCGTCACGAGCTCGATTGTAGCTGCGTCCGGACCCGCCGACGAATTCCATGCGTTACAAGTGCCCGTATAGAGCAATTTGGCCGAAACATCGTCGCGCTGCAGGAATGCCACCTGTTTCAGCCCCTTGGCGGCAACTGTCATGCGCTCCGGTACGCGGTAAAGCTTGAGATCGCCCAATTCTTCTTCGACTGCGGCCACCGCGATCGGAGCCTCTTGAAGCGAACCAGTGCGCTTGCTGGCCGTCACCATAATCGAATCAGACATCATTTCCATCATCACCGGCGGCGACGGCGGAGGCGGGCCCCCATATCTGATCGGCGAGCCAGCGGCGGTGCTGCCAATCGGATAGCACATCAGTCGCAATGGCTCGCCAGTGGGAGGCTGCGCCAAACCCTGAAAGTCAGTGATGATGTTCAGCGTGCCCGCGACAGCCATTAACTCGGCATCGGCAAAGGATTGGTTATTGTCGTTGAGAACAGTCAGCCAAGAGAGCAGCTTGATCCTCTGTTTTTCCGGCCCCGAACGATCATCCAACGTGGCAACATAATGGGCCTGCCAGTCGAAGCCCCATGCCAGATAGGTAAGCGTCACCCGGTACGTGCCGCCGGTGTCGTCTCTGGTGTCGATGGAAAACATCGGTTTAGCCGATAGACCAGCAGGAATGGCATTGAAGGTGAGGCCTTCCGGCAAACCAGAACAGCGGACCGCTTCATATCCCTCGGACGTTCTCAGTACCAAGCCGCCATCGGCCCTGCTGCTGACAATCGCCGATTGCGCCTCCGCTTTACCGGTCGCGGGATTGGTCCGCGTGACAGTAACCCGGTTGCCCAAGGTCCCGTCCACCAAAGCGGCAGGAGACAGGAGATCGGCATTACGGTTCTTCTCGATCGCGCCGCCGGGGAGTCCGGTGACGATGGCGCTAACCGCGATCATTCCCTCAGCCACGCCCTCAAACCGGATCGAGGATTCGCCCGGCGGCAAGGTAACATCGCGGGTTTCGGTGATCATCGCGAAGCCTTGCGGCCAGTCGCGGTTCATCGCATCGCCCTCGCCCCGGCCCGGATCGCGGTAGATCGTGACCGACAAATCCACCGGAGCGGAGGCGTCGACAGCCTCCCGCGCCAAAGCGGGAGAAGGCATGGCGACGCCGAGTAGCGCAGCCATGAGGGCAAAAGCGGCGGGCCGCATAGTCACGCTCAGTAGCGCGCTTCGTAGGTCACACGAAATTCACGGGTGCCATTGGCCGGAACGGGGACAACCCATTTCCGGCTGCCAAGATTGAGCTGGTCGCCCTCGATATCTTCGCTGACGATGCGGAAATCATGGCTCCACCAGCCGCGGTCAAGGCCTGCTTGTACCAGATCGACATTGATGACTTCCGATTTCGCGTTGGTCATGGTGTAGCGCACGGTTGTGCGGTAATATTCGACCGGGCGTTCGGATTCGACCTGAGTTACCACCTCACCATCCTTGATGATCCGGTAGCGAGAGGACCTCTCCCATTCGGAGGAGGTGATCTTCTGGCGTTTTTCCACCTCCGTCTGAACATAGACATCGAAGGCATTGCCAGTGGTCAGCATCAGTTCGCTACCCGCGGGAGTATGCCCAATGCTACTTTCGCCAATGAATTGCGGTGTGCCCTGGCTGTCACGCTGATAAAAGCGAACTGTGCCTGAAGGAAGCGCATCGCCCAAGCCAGCAGCGCGTGACGTGGCAAAGCTGAGCGAGCTGGAAACCGGCTGCGGTCCGCCATCGTTCTGCATCCAGTTCACAGTGCGCGCATAAACCCGCTTGGCCGGAACGCCTTGCACGTCAAGAAAGCTGACCTGCTTGGTCTGGGCGTTGGCAATCGTAGTTCGCGCGTTGATCGGATAGAGGTAGAAATCACCTACTTGCTCGCGATTTGCACTTTCGGTGCCTGGACGGACCAGACTTGATTTGCTGGACCGGCGCCCACTGCCCTGCCCGGGGCTGCCCGCGATCAGCAACGTGTTGGCGTTGTGAAAGGTTGTGCCGGTGTTGTTGGTCAGCGTGACCCAGCCCTGCATATCAATCGCATTATTCGCTTCATCGAACAGGGCGACATAATCTGCCGACCAGCCAAGACCAGGGGTGAGATATCGGATCGAAGCCGGGCGCGTGCCGGCGCTGGCTGTGTCAACCGTGACCGACAAAGTTGGACGCGCGCGCAAATTCGGAGGAACACGGTCGAACACAGCGCGGACTGGCAAGCCATCATCGCGCAATACTTCTATGCGGTCACCGATCTTCACGATGACGCCGCCAGCAGTGGACAGCACGGTCGCGCGTTCACGCGTCTCGCGGCCAGTCGCAGGGTTGGTGCGGATCAGAGTGATGGTCTGCCCAATTGCCTTTTCCATCAACTTGCCCGGGGTCAGCAGATCGAAATCGAAGTTCTGCTCGACGATCCCTGCGCCTGCGGCGTTGAAACTGAGGGTTTCAGGACGGATCTGGGCGGACACATCGGGGAACTCGATCCGGCTGCGGCCTTGCGCGATCTGCAATTGGCGGATGTCTTGCACCAGCGCCTGACCATTATTGTAGATTGTAACCGAGACATCGCCCTGCGCCGTCGCATCGGGATTGGCCAGCGAGTCGGAAGTTGTTTGCGCGGAAGCGGCAGTAACGATGGCGAGCGCTGCCGCCATTCCTGTTAGTGAGGCCCCAAAGAAATAGCGTGTCGCAATCATTTCATTTCCCCTCGCTTGCCGGTTGTTCGCGCCGACATGGTCACCCGAGCGTCAGGCCTGCAGCCTTTACTCAAGATGAATGTTACAAAGTATCATTCATGCATATCAGTCATCTTGGCGCCCCAATATCCCGCCGACCTTGTCGCTGATCTGCTGGACACTGAATGGCTTTGGGATGAAGTACATATTTTCGATATCAATGTCGCGGCGCAGCTGCTCCTCGGCATAGCCAGACATGAACAGCACCGGTAAATCTGGTTTGGTGTTCCGGATTGCGCGCGCCATTGCTGGCCCGTCCATTCCCGGCATGACCACATCGGATACGATCAGATCAAACTCACCACCCTTGGCGATTTCGGCCAGCCCTTGCTCACCATCGGATGCGGTGGTGACGATATAGCCCGCCCGCGTTAACGCGCGTTCGGCAACAGCCCGGACCATTGCCTCATCCTCCACCAACAGCAAGCGGCCACCGCCGGACCATTTGCTCGTAGGGATTTCTGAAACTGGTTTGGATATCTCCGGCAATTCGCCCCGGTGGACGGGCAGATAGACCGTAAAGCGGGCACCTTCAGGGCGGTCATGCAGACCCTTGACATTGTCTGCGAAAATGAACCCGCCAGACTGTTTGACAATGCCGTAAACGGTCGAAAGGCCCAGCCCGGTTCCCTTGCCCAATTCTTTGGTGGTGAAGAAAGGTTCGAAAATCTTGCCGAGCATTTCAGGCGGAATTCCACCGCCGGTATCCTGCACCACCATCACGGTGTAATCCGCCACAGGGATGATATCGGAACCCGCCTTGCGAACGTCGCTTGCCGCAACCCGCCGCGTCGAAAGCGTCAGCTTGCCTGTACCGTCACCTCTGGCATTGATGGCATCGCGGGCATTGACCGCCAGATTGACAATCACTTGCTCCAATTGCTGCGGATCGGCACGTACCGGGCCCAAATCGCGGTCATGTCGAATGGTGAAGGTGATTTTTTCGCCAACCAGACGCTTCAGCAACTGGCTTACTTCGCTGACCACATCCGGCAGTTGGACAACCTCTGGACGCAATGTCTGCTGGCGAGAAAATGCCAGTAATTGCCGAGTCAGCGAGGCCGCACGGTTCGAGTTAGCGCGGATTTGCTGGATGTCATCGTAATCGCTGTCGCCCGGCGTATGGCGCAGCAACATCAGATCGCAATATCCGATGATCGCGGTCAGAACATTATTGAAATCATGGGCGACGCCGCCCGCCAATTGGCCCACCGCCTGCATCTTGGTGGCTTGCGCAACTTGCCGTTTGAGCCGGGTTTCTTCAGTCGAATCGGTCAGACTGAGGAGAACTGCCGCTTCCCCCAGTCCGCGAACTCCAGCAAGGCCAAGCGAGACCGGGTCGTCTGGCTGGCTGGTCAAACGCACCGCCATATCACCATTGCTGCCGGGGCCACGGCCGAACCGGCGTACGGCATCAGACAAGGCGGCCTTATCCTGCCGAACAACCAGATCGGACGGGAATTGCGGCAGGCCGCTATCGTCCAGATCGATCGCCCTCAGGAACGCGTTATTGCCGAATAGGAACCGCCCGTCGCGGTCAGTCATCGCAAGGCCCAGCGGCAACGCGCCTAGCAAGGCCTCCAACTGCGGAGTTGCCGCGTGCGGCGCGCCTTTGGCCCTGCTGCCAAGACCAACGCCAGTATCGATGAGCAACATCAGCGATTGTCCAGCGCTTGATTTGTCGCCTGATTTCTTGTCGCCCCCAGATACAGCCGCGGCGGCTTTATCCAGAACCTGATGGGGGTCAGGATCATTTATGGGAACCTGAACCAGCGTTTGCGGGCTGGCGCGGGCGGCATCTCGGGCGAAGAAAATCTGATCGCGGTCATCAGTCCGCAACTGCGCGACATATTCCTGTCCTGCCATGGTTGCCTCGCCGTCGCCAGAGGCACGTTCGGCAAAGCCTTGGCTAGCCGCGCGAATGATCCCGTCAGGCCCGACCAATGCGGCCTCAATCCCGGCTTCCGACAATAGTTTTCCGAAGGGCCCGGCCAATCGCGCCATAACTGACGAGGATATATCCTCTGCGCGCAACAATTCGAACCGCCACACCAAATAATCATCGCCGCGGCCTGCGCGCTCGGCAGACGCTTTCCAGACTTCATTTCCGTCACTGCCAACCAACCGGTCCGCCTTGCCATGCCCGTCACGCCATGCGTCTCGAGCGGCGCGGGTCAGATGTTCCAAGCTGGCCCGCTCGATCTGCAGGCTCGGCGGGGCATGCTTTGCCCCGAACCATGTGCTGTACAGCGCATTGGCGCAGGCGAGCCGGTTGGCGCGATCAGTTATTGCGACCGCAACTCCGGGCTGCTCGATCGCGGCGACCGTTACCGACCAGTCCGGCGCAGTGAAACCATCACTCTCAGCCTCCGAGGGAAATCGGCTGAGCGCATATCCAGCTGTTATCAGCACAACCAGACCGGCAGCGAAGGCCAATGTTGGCAGCAATTGCTCGGATATCAGCCATAAAGCTCCGGCACTGATAACAAAAGCCAGAGCGAGCCCGCTCAGCAATGCGAACTGGCCCGGCCCTCGTCTGTGTGACCCAGCCAGCCTTTCAGGACCATGACGCCCCGCCGCGTCTTTCATCCTTCCGATGCCTTCAATCGCTGTTCTAACCGCGCAGTCAGCAGTTTTAGCCGACGGCTCCGGCGGCGGCCCACCATGAACCGCCAAATTAAGCCGGACAGGACATAGCCAACCGCAGCCGACACAATCGACAGCACGAAAAAGCCAAAAGCTGTGACCCCTGCCGTTTCAAGGAACCAGCCAAATTGTTCCCAGCGGCCGCTGCTCAATTCAGCATTGGCAGCGCCAACAGTGGCGGCATCGATTTTAAGGACAAAACCGCCGACCCTGTTCGCAACGACCAGCCAAAATGGCAGGGTGAAGGGGTTGGTAATGAATGTGACCAATGCCGCCAACGGCACATTGGCCCGTGCCGGGAGCGCCAAAAACGCCGCAACGAAAACCTGACCCAAAGGGATAATGAAACCGGCGAACAATCCCAGTGCAACACCGCGGGGCACGGAGCGGCGGGTAAAGCGCCACAATTCGGGACTGAGAAAACGATGAGCGATTGGCTTGAGAAATTTGTTCTCAGCCATTTCCTCACGCGTTGGGGCATACTTTCGCAATACGTCAGCAATGAACGTCTTGGACTTCCATGACACCTTGGTCCCGGCACCGTTTTGGCCGTTACCCTTGGCCTCTGGTTCGGCTTGATTCTTGGATGATGCATCAGTCATGATCTAACGGCAGGCCTTGCGCGTGTGATGGGGCGGTTGCAACCCCTGCAACTTGGGTTGCGGCATCCACTGAAGTGGACCTGGCAATCGGCCCAAGGCCAAGAATGTGGAGCAGCTGGTCGTAACAAGGGATATGGGTAACCGAAATATGATGAACAGGTCCAGAATTGCTAGCCGTTTGAAGTTACTAATTACTAGCTGACAAATGTGACGAAATTAACGCATCAGCCCTTTTCGCGCATCAACCTTGCCTTGTCCCGTTTCCAATCACGGTCCTTCACATATTCCCGCTTGTCCTGAGCCTGACGGCCCTTGGCCAAAGCAAGTTCAACTTTGGCTCGGCCGCGTCCATTGAAGTAAATCGACAACGGCACCATCGTCATGCCCTTGCGTTCAACCGCCGCGCGCAGCTTGCCGATCTCCCGCTCGTGGAGCAGCAATTTGCGAGGGCGCGTGGGTATATGATTGAACCGGTTGCCGTGGCTGAATTCAGGAATATTGGAATTGACCAGCCAAACCGCACCGTCACGTACCTCTGCATAGCTTTCGGCAATTGATCCCGCACCTGCGCGAAGGCTTTTCACTTCCGTACCGGTCAGCGCGATTCCCGCTTCGAATTTGTCATCAATGGCAAAATCAAACCGCGCGCGCCGATTTTCGGCGACGACTTTCTGTTTGTCAAACTCTGCTGTTTTAGGACGTGCCATGGTGCTGGGGCATGTAGGGAGAAAGTGCTGAGAACAAAAGGGCTCAAAGACAATCGTACCTTTGGGTCACACCAACTCCGCACGCTTCAACGCATCATCCACCGCTTTGCGGGCGGCCTCGTTGGCACTGCATAGCGGCAGACGCACCTCGTCCGTCAGGTAATCATGCACCCGGCTGAGCGCGTATTTTACCGGGCCGGGAGAGGAATCTTCGAACATCGCGTAATGCAGCGGATAAAGCTTGTCGTTCAATCGGCGCGCCTTGGCAAAATCATTATCTGCGCAGGCTTGCTGGAATTCCGCGCACAGAGCCGGGGCGACATTGGCGGTGACCGAGATACAACCCCGGGCACCCGCGGCATTGGCGGGCAGCGCAAGTTCGTCGTCACCGGAAAGCTGACAGAAATCGCGGCCAATCCCCATTCTGTGATCAGTCACCCGCGACAAGTCACCGCTGGCGTCCTTGATCGCGATAATTTGCTGCGGATATCTCTCGGCCAGTTCGCAAACAGTTTCCGGCTTCAGGTCGGTGACTGTACGTCCCGGCACATTATAAAGCACGATCGGCAGGTCGCAATTTTCAGCCAGATGGCTGAAATGGGCGACCAAGCCGCGTTGGCTTGGGCGATTATAATAAGGGGCAACGCACAGGCCAGCCGCCGCACCGGCCTTCTTGGAGAAATTCATATGCAGCAGCGCATTCTGCGTATCATTGCTGCCGCAGCCTGCGATGATCGGCACCCGGCCAGCTGCCTGTTCGATGCAGATTTCGACCACTCGGTGGTGTTCGGCATTGGACAGGGTCGATGCCTCGCCCGTGGTACCGCAGGGCACAAGTGCGCTGCTGCCGTTGTCGATCTGCCAATCAACCAGGCGGCGAAAAGCGCTCTCGTCAAACGTTCCGTCGCGAAAAGGAGTCACTAGAGCGGGTATCGAACCGGAAAACATTTACCTGTGTCCTAATTTAACCCCATAAGGATAACGCAAAATATGCGCTGGGGGTAATGTCATTCAGCGCCTGATAAGGAGCCGAAGGCTATTATGTCCAGCATGGACCGTTTTTCTCTTATAACCGCTACTCTAATCGCCTCCACTGTGCTGGCCGCATCTGCCCCGCTTGTGGCGCAAGATGCCGCCAGCTGGGACCGCGCACGGGCCGAGATGGTAGCTCGCGCTCCAACGCAGATGGCGCAGGCGATCGACCGCTGGGAATTTCTCCGCAGTAATGACCGTATGGAGTTCGACGATTACGCCGGTTTCGTTCTGGCCTATCCCGATTTCCCGCAAGAAGAAAAGCTGCGAGGCTATGCCGAAGATACGCTGGACCGGGAAGCGGTTAGCTCCGAACATCTGGTATCTTTCTTCGACCAGAAACCGCCGCTGAGCAATAGTGCGCGCGCCCGTTACGCACTGGCTTTGGCTGCATTGCAACGCCCAGAAGCGGCAAGTGTCGCCCTTGCGGCATGGCGCGGCGGTGAAATGAGCGGACCGGCAGAAGCCTATCTGGTCGGTATGTTCGGATCAAAATTCAACGCCGAAGACCACGATGCCCGGATGGACGCGCTGCTTTGGCAGGGCCAGAAAGAAGCGGCAGCTCGCCAGATCAACAATGTCTCGCCCGCATACCGCGATATCGCGATGGCCCGACTCACCCTGATTCAGGGAAATGATCCACAATCGATTGGCCTGACTATTCCGGCCGATGCCAATCGCGACCCCGGTTATGTCTATAATCAAGTGCGCAAACTACGTGCTGATCGTCAGGGTAGCCGCGCGGTAAACCTGCTGGCCACCCGTCCGGCTTTCTCCCGCCCTGCTTATAATGCGGAAGGATTTGTCGGTGAAATGCTGCGTCTTGCGCGCACTGGCGATTCGCGATCGGCCCAGCGGATCGCTGCCTCGGTAGACGATTTGTTTGCTCCCGGTGCCGATATCAGCAGCATGTCTTTCCGCCTGCGCGATGATTACACGTCGTTGATGTGGCTCGGCGGCACTGAGGCAATGTGGAAACTAGGCGATGGCAATGCCGCAGCGCCATTGTTCTATCGTTACGGCGCCGCTGCTCGCACGCCGCAAACCCGGTCCAAGGGATTCTATTGGGCGGGCCTTGCTTCGGAAAAGGCCGGTAACATGGCCGATGCAAAGCGCTATTGGGAAATGGCCGCCGAATATGCCGACCGTTTTTACGGCATGCTGGCGGTCGAGAAATTGGGCCGCAGTCTGCCAGATTATACTGGCCAGCCTACCGCGCAGCCCACGCCAGAACAGAGAATTGCATTCCAGAACGCGCCGCTGACTAAAGCAGTGAAGGAAGTGTCCAGAGGTGCGCCGTGGCGTACGGGCATACAATTCTACCGCGCAATCGCCAATCAGGCTGAGACCGAGGCCGAACATGTGCTTGTGGCAGAACTTGCGCAGGAAACCGGGCGCCGGGATCTGGCGGTCAATTTGTTCGATTCGGCAGCGGCGGACGGGCACAAGAATTTCACCGCAATTGGATTTCCAACATTGCAAACACCGCCCGGAGTGAATTGGACCAATGTCCATGCAATCACCCGGCAGGAGAGCCAATTCGCCCAAAACGCAATCAGCCACGCCGGTGCAAGTGGCTTGATGCAGTTGATGCCGGGCACAGCGCGGGAACAGGCCGGAAAATTGGGCATGAGCTATATGTCCGCCAATTTGATCCAGTCGCCCAGCTATAATATCCAACTCGGCGATGGTTATTTTACGCGTATGATGGATTATTATGGCGGTGCATTCCCGCTGGCGGCGGCGGCATATAACGCCGGACCTGGAAATGTGAATAAATGGCTGCGGGCCAATGGCGACCCCAGAAATGGCGGGATTTCCTATGTCGACTGGATCGAGCAGATCCCGATATATGAAACGAAGAATTACGTCGGCAGGGTGATCGAAAACGCGGTCGTTTATGAAAACATGCATCCTGAGAAGACTCTCTATGGGCGGCCGCGCATTGCGAGCGATTTCCTCAGGCGTTGAGCGAAGCCCTGCCCTGTGTAATGGCTTCCCCGAGATGAAACCTGCGTCAAATCCTTCACACCGCTGGAAGCGGTAGCATGAGGCACTGCTTGGCTATGATCGCCTCGATGGCGGCGTTGATTACGGTACCGGTGGCGGCCCGAGACAGCCTCGGTATGTTTTCGGATTGGGGCGCCTTTCGCGATTCCAACGTGCCGCGCTGCTATGCCATCGCCAAGGCCAGGCCGAGCACGCGGCAGCGTGATTATGAGCCCTATGCATCGATTGGCACTTGGCCTTCGCGCAAGGTGCGCGGTCAAGTCCATCTGCGCTTGTCCCGCAAATTGTCTCCCGGCGCGGCCATAAATTTGCGGATTGGCGGCAAAAACTTTGCCCTGACCGGCGGCGGCGGCGATGCCTGGGCGAAGGACCAGACAATGGATGCGGCAATTGTCGCCGCCATGCGGTCCGCCGGGTCGATGACTGTCGGTTCGAGATATTCGCGGGGCCGCCGCTTTTCCAACACCTACAATTTGTCCGGTGCCGCCACCGCGATGGATGCCGCCACTGTCGGCTGCGCACAGATCAAGTAGCAGCCAAAAAACGGGCCGGAGATCGCTCCCCGGCCCGCTGTTTTCATTTGGTGCTATTCAGATTAGAAACGGAAGCCGTAACTGGCTACTACCTGATGGCGATCCAGATCGACATCGAACGGAACGCTATCAGCGATATCGCCTTCGAAATCGATCTCAGCTTTGCTGTAGTTGGAGTAGCGATATTCGAGCTTCACGAAGCTGTTTGCACTCATCGCATATTCGGCACCAGCACCCAGCCGATACCCATCAGTATCAATATCCTGATTGAATTCGGTGGTCCCGTCATCTGACCGGATATCGAATTTTGCATTGGTGTACCCGCCCTTGGCATAGAGCAGTACATCGGGTGCAGCCTTCACACCGGCGCGGACGCCAAGGTACAGGTCACGTCCGGCACTGACATTGCCAAAGCCAAACCCTTCGAAATCACCATTTTCGAATTCGACATCCGCGGTTGAATCGGTCAATTCGGCATCCGCGCCGACGACAATACCGCCAAGGTCGATGTCATAGCCAACCGCGATGCCATACATGATGCCATCGATCGACTGGTCATTGTCCTGATTGGCATCATCGTCCACGCTGCTGCCAGCTTTGGCGATGTCATAGCCGATAATGCCTTCGACCCGCGGGCCAGTGAAAGTTGCTTCACTGTCCTGCGCAACGGCAGGGGCGGCAATGGCACAGAGTGAGATCCCTGTGAGAAGTTCGACCGTGTTTTTCATTCGATTTTTCATTGGTTACTCCAGTGGTTCTATATTCGGCATCACTGCCGTCAGGCCCCCCTGTATGATCCGCTTAGAGCATAGTGCCGATGAATATACGGCAACAATATTGTTTGTTTTCAGTAAGATAATAATCGTCGAACCGTTCTAAATCATCGACGAAAATCGATGGTCGAACAACTTCTGTACACATTGACGCATCATCCGCCCCCGAATCATGTGAGCATTCTTTTGCTAACCGGGCGAGTGCCACCTATATGAGCCCCATGGCCAATACAGCTCTAATGTCGATCCCCGGACAAGTCGATCCGGTACCTGTCGCGCGCGACATCACTCCGCGCGCCGATGGGCGCGTAGATTTGCTCGGCCTGCCCAAGGCCAGAATTTCAGAACTATTTTCCGAAGCAGGACTAGATTCGAAGCAAGCGAAGCTACGCTCCAAGCAGGTTTACCACTGGCTGTATCATCGCGGCGCAACCCAGTTTTCGGAGATGACCGACATTTCCAAAACGATGCGGCCATGGTTGGAAGACCGGTTCATTGTCGGCCGCCCCAACATCATCGAAGCTCAGCATTCCACGGACGGCACCCGAAAATGGTTGCTGCAAACCGACGACGGCCATGATTATGAGATGGTCTTCATTCCTGACGCAGATCGCGGGACCTTGTGTGTATCAAGTCAGGTCGGATGCACCCTCAATTGCACATTTTGCCACACCGGCACGATGCGGTTGGTTCGTAATCTGACCCCGGGCGAAATCGTCGGCCAAGTCATGTTGGCACGCGATGCGCTTGGCGAATGGCCAAAAGGTCGGATGGATATTTCCGAAGTTGAGGACGAAAGCGAATATCGCGCCGACGGACGCCTACTGACCAATATCGTGATGATGGGGATGGGCGAGCCGCTATATAATTTCGAGCACGTCCGCGATGCGCTGAAGCTGGTGATGGACGGTGAAGGTCTGTCACTATCGAAACGCCGGATCACGCTATCCACCAGCGGCGTTGTGCCGATGATGGCGCGCTGCGGCGAAGAAATCGGGGTCAATCTCGCGGTCTCGCTCCACGCTGTGACTAAAGAAGTGCGCGACGAAATCGTGCCGATAAACCGCAAATACGGAATCGACGAATTGCTCCGCGCATGTTCTGATTATCCCGGCGCGTCCAACGCCCGGCGTATCACATTCGAATATGTGATGCTGAAGGACAAGAACGATAGCGATGCGGATGCGCACGAACTGGTCCGCCTGCTGAAACGCTACGATCTGCCCGCAAAGGTCAATTTGATCCCGTTCAATCCATGGCCGGGCGCGCCCTATGATTGTTCGACGCCTGATCGTATTCGCAGCTTTTCCAATATTGTCTTCGAAGGCGGCATCAGCGCTCCGATTCGCACACCGCGCGGCCGCGATATTGATGCAGCTTGCGGTCAACTGCGAACCTCGGCGGAAAAGAAAAGTCGCGCCCAGCGGGACCGTGGAGAGGTGGAGGCCGCAGCAGCAGTCTGATGGCGGACCCGGCCACTTTGGCCTGCTAGCCTCTGCACTCAACCTGCCTCCCTAGAAGTTCGGTCCGTCCGATATCTAGCCCCAACCCGCGCCATTCATCTGAGGTTGTGGACCGAATTGAGAGAAGAGCAGTTGGTGAGGCATCCGCAACAGAGATTGAAGGAATTTTTCCATGCGCATTCTTATTCTAGCAGCAGCGGCGGCAGCATTGGCAGCTCCAAGCGCTCCGGTCATGGCGGACCCGCCAGCCCATGCAAAAGCATACGGCAAGCGGGCTAAGGATCAGCAGCGGATTTACGACGCCAATGGCCGCTATTATGAACCTCGCCAAATTTCACGAAAAGACCGGATGTGGCGCGGGAATGATGGGCGATATTACTGCAAGCACGACAATGGCACCACTGGCCTTGTAATCGGCGCTGGCGTCGGTGCACTTGCCGGACGCGAGCTGGCCGGAAACGGTGACCGTACCTTGGGCGCGATTCTTGGTGCGGTCGGCGGAGGCTTGATTGGCCGCGAAATTGATCGGGGCAGCCTGAACTGCCGCTAATCCAAATATAACGAGAGCGATGGGCGTGTTGTCTTCTTTGGGCAGCACGCCCTTATTGTTTGTCCGGGATTGAGACTTCCCTAGTTGGGCCGAATATGATCAAAGACTTCGATGCTATTTTCTGACGCCATCTTTCGATTGTCTCCAAGGCAGATCGAATGACCCTTCCCTCAATTCTTATCACCGGTGCAGCCAAGCGGATTGGCGCGGAAATGGCGCGTGCTTTTGGCCGCGCTGGTTGGCATGTCGTCATCCATTACGGAACCTCCTTGGAAGAGGCAGAGGCGCTTGCTGCCACCCTTCCCTCTGCAGAAACAATTGCCTGCGATTTGAACGATGCTGCTGCAGCCGCCGCGATGGTCGAAGAACTGGCAAGACGGCTGGATGACTGGCGCGTATTGGCAAACTCAGCCTCCGTATTCGTGCCTGATGATGTAACCGAACTGGACCTCGCCACGAACCTCCAGGCGATGCAGATTAACGCCCAAACCCCGGTCATAATGGCGCAAACCTTCCTCCGCTGTGCGAGAGCGGTAGGAGGCCGGCGCGTAATCCATGTGACCGATCAGAAACTGGAAAATCCCAATCCAGATTTCTTCTCCTACACCATGAGCAAGCATGCGTTGGCGGCGACCATTCCAATGCTCGCCATCGGAGCCGCGCGCGAGGACGACCGAATTTACGGCCTGGCCCCCGGCGCAATTCTCGCCAGCCATGACCAGACGGAGGACGAGACCGAAGTATCCCACCGCCTCAACCCGCTAGGCCGCAAAACCGGCGCGGATGAAATGGCCGGGGCAGCGCTGTTTCTCGCAGAAGGATGGCTCGCCAGCGGCGAAACACTGTTTATCGACAGCGGGCAGCATTTGCTCACCCAACCGCGCGATGTTATCTATCTAGCCCGAGGGGAAACCGCCCGATGAAGCGCCATTTTCTATCGACCCGGTTGTGGCATTGGATCAATTTGATCAGCGTCGTGATCCTGTTCATGTCCGGCCTGAACATCTCCAACGCGCATCGCTACCTCTATTGGGGACAATGGGGCTTCTCCCCCGAGCAGGCCTGGCTGGCGGTACCGCGTTTTCCCGGATGGGCGACTATCCCGAATTACTACAGTCTGGCCGGCGCGCGAGACTGGCATATTTTGGCTGCATGGCCGTTCGCGCTGGGCCTATTGTTCATGTGGATCGCCATGTTGATCAACCGGCATTTCTGGCGCGATCTGCGAACCAATCGCCGGGAATGGCGCCCCAAGGCAATCTGGTCTGACATAATCAGCCATCTGAAGCTCAATTTCGACCACGGCCCGGGGAAGTATAACTTCCTCCAAAAGATGGCCTACGGGTCGGTCATGGGCGTTATCTTACCCGGCATGATATTCTCCGGTCTTGCGATCAGTCCGGGCTTCGAATCTGCCGCGCCGTGGTTGGTCGATGCCTTTGGAGGCCGCCAGAGCGCTCGGTCGATCCACTTTATCTTCGCATGGGCCATTTTCGCCTTCATGGTCTTGCATGTGGCGCTGGTTCTTCTGTCCGGTCCGATTGGCCAGATGCGCGATATGATTACCGGAGGCAAAGCATGAAGCGCCGCGCATTACTTGCCGGAATGGGTGCGCTGTTTGTTGGCGCCTGCTCCAAGGTGGCCGATTCAAAGGTTGGTTCTTCTCTGATGTCCGCAGCAGAGGATTGGCACCGCAAGGCGCACCGCGCTCTGTCAAACCGTACCGCGCTGGTTCGCGAGTATGCCAAATCAGACCTCTCACCATATTTCCGCGGTAATGGTTCAGTGACTGTCGACACCGACGAATACCGACAGCATGTGGCCGACGGTTTTGCCAATTGGCGGTTGGAAGTTGGCGGCATGGTCGCCATCCCAATGTCGCTTTCGATGGAGAATTTGCGCAGATTGCCCCAGCGCACCCAAATTACCCGCCATGATTGCGTCGAGGGGTGGAGCGCGATCGGCGAATGGACTGGCCCGAAGTTATCGACAATTCTTGAGGCCGCTGGCGTCAGCGAAGAGGCGAACTTCATCCTGTTCCGCTGCGCCGATACACTAAGCGGACAAGAATATTATGAGAGCGTCGACATGGTCGATGCCTTACACCCGCAAACAATCGTCGCACATCAACTCAATGGGGCGAACCTGCCGATCAAGAATGGTGCGCCATTGCGAATGCGGATTGAAAAGCAATTGGGGTACAAGCATCCAAAATATCTAACTGCGATTGAGGCGGTCGCCAGTCTGGATGATATCGGCCTCGGCCAAGGCGGTTATTGGGAAGACCGTTACGGATACCAATGGTACGCCGGTATCTGAGGTGTCATTCGGGATAAAGCCACTGCATCGTGGCCCAATCGTCCGCCACCATTTCTTCCAGAACCGCCAAATCAACATCAGCCAGTTTGTTAATATAGAGGCAGCTCTTGCCGCGCGAATATTTGCCCAGCCGCGCCAATTGCCCGTCGCGGCGCTTGCCGGTCGCCTCGTCGCAATAGCCGCCCATTAGATATAGCGAGTGCTTTGCCTTACGAGGCGAAAAACCGGCGCGCAGCCAATGCACATCGCGCTCGCTGGCATGGGTTGTCTGGTAAGCGCCGTAGCCGATGATTGTCGGGCCCCACATCTTGGGCTGTTCGCCGGTCACCCGGCGGAACATCGCGTCGATCAACTGCGCCTCGCCGCGCTTCTTGTCCGGCTCAACAGCAGCGATAAAATCATCAACACTAACTCCGGTTGGCTGCGTTTTGGCATCGCTCATCGTCAAATCCTCCAACACGAAGCGTAGCGCCAGATTGACAGCCTGCAAGTCCCTGTCATGCTGCAGCCAAGGGTTTGGACAAAACGGTAGGGGACTGAATATATGTGGCTACTTGGTAAATTCCTGTCGCGCGCAATTCATACTGGCACCCTGATGGTGACCGACCATAAAGGGCTGGAGCACAGCTTCGGTACTGGCGAGGGTCTGGATGGCCGCGGCCCGATCCGGATTCGCCTGACCAACAAGAAAGCCGCCAATCACATCGCGCGCTACCCGCAAATGGGTGCAGGCGAGGCATTTATGTGGGGCTGGCTGGTGGTCGAGGAGCCACACGATATCCGCGACATGATCCTGTTCGTTACCATGAACACCAAAAAGCTTGGTGATCACGCGATCAAAGCGAAGGGTCCGATGCGCAAACTGATGCAGGCCGCCGGGGCCAGGATCGACAGCCTCAACCTAAAGGCCAAGGCGCGCAAGAATGCGGAGCATACCTACAACTTGACCCGCCGTCTTTACGAACTGTTCCTCGACGAAGACCGGCAATACACCATGGCCTATTACCGGGAAGCTGATCCATCAAAGACCAGCCTGGAGCAGGCGCAGATGGACAAGAAGGCGCACATGGCCGCCAAAATGAACATTAAGCCGGGAATGCGGGTGCTCGACATCGGCTGCGGCTGGGGCGGTTTTGCCATGTATCTGCATGAACATTATGGCTGCGAGGTGCTCGGCGTCGCCCTCGCCCCTGACCAGATCGCATTCTGCAGGGAACGCGCCAAGGCGGCGGGCGTGGCCGACAAGGTGAAATTCAAGCTGATGGATTACCGCGATGTTGAAGGCGAAGCCTCGTTCGACCGGATCTCCAGTGTCGGCCTGCTAGAACATGTTGGCACACCGCATTACCCCCAATTCTTCGAACATACCGCGCGACTGCTCAAGCCTGACGGTGTGATGTTCAGCCATTGCTGCGGGCGCACCACAGGCCCCGGCAGCACCGATGCATGGACCCGGACCTACATCTTCCCCGGCGGCTATATCCCTGCCCTGTCCGAACTTGTCAGCCAAAGCGAGCAAGCAGGATGGCAAGTAATGGATGTGGAAGCGATGCGGTATCACTACTCTCATACGCTGGAAGAATGGTACAACCGCACCGTCTTGCACAAGGACGAGATTGTCCAAATGTATGATGAAACATTCTACCGGATGTGGCTGTTCTACCTCGCCGGCGCCGAACAAAGTTTCCGCCACGGCACCATGGTCAATTGGCAGCTGGTTTACGTAAAAGACCGCGCAGCGATTCCAATGACACGGGAATACATCGAAGTGGAAAGCGCCCGGCTAAGGGCCGAGACCAAAGTACCGGAGTGGAGTTTGGACCCGGCGCTGAAGGTCGCAGCGGAATAGGATACACGCATGAGCAAAGCCTTGGTCAACAAGTTCCTCGGCGGAATCGTCACTCGCGGAACGCTCGAGATAAAATTTGACGGTGGCGGCGCGGCTGAATTCGGCACGCCGGAATCCGGCTTTCCTGATATTGCTCTGCGCTTCACTGATGCCAAGGTACAGCGCGATATCATTCTGGACCCCCGTATCGGTGCGGCGGAGGCGTTCATGGATGGCCGCTTGCTGATCGAGCGCGGTGATGTGATGGGCTTGGTGCAATTGCTCCGATCCAACGCACCGTGGGATCACGGCGCGTCCATCGGCCCGCCCAAATTGCTACACCGCATCCGTAACAGGGTCGGTTTTGCCAGCGAGTCGATCAACAATGCCATCGGATCAAAACGCAACGTCGCGCATCATTACGATATCGGCAACGACCTCTACCGCATCATGCTCGATGCCGAGCATATGCAATATAGCTGCGCTTATTGGTCAGGCGAGGACATGACCCTTGCCGAGGCGCAAGAAGCCAAGCTGGCGCATATCGCGGCCAAACTCGACCTGAAACCTGGACAAGACGTGCTCGACATTGGCTGCGGCTGGGGCGGTATGGCAATCTTCCTAGCCTCCCGGGCGCAAGTAAGGGTGCACGGCATCGCCTTGAGCGAGGAGCAGTTGGCGCTCGCACAAGAACGCGCCGAGGCGGCGGGTGTGGCCGACAGGGTGACGTTTGAGCTGGTTGATTACCGCGACTTGCCAAAGCGGACCAAACGCTACGACCGGATCGTATCCGTTGGGATGTTCGAACATGTCGGGCGGCCGCAATTCGAAACCTACTTCCAAGCATGCGCCAATTTGCTGACAGCGGACGGGGTGATGCTACTCCACACCATTGGCCGGATGGGCGGCCCGGGCACAACCGACGCCTTCACCCGTAAATATATCTTCCCCGGAGGCTATATCCCTGCGCTCAGCGAAACCATGGCAGCGAGCGAGAAATTCCGTTTGATCGCGACGGATATTGAAACGTTGCGGCTCCATTACGCCAAGACTTTGCGGCAATGGTATGCCCGCTGCGTGGAGCACCGCGAAGCAATCACCGCGCTGTTTGACGAACGGTTCTACAGGATGTGGACTTTCTATCTCGCCGGGGCGACAGCAGCTTTCGAAAGCGGTGGGATGTGCAATTATCAGATTCAGTACAGCCGTAGCCGCCATGCCGTGCCGCTGACCCGGAACTATTTGGCGGAAAATGAAGCGGGTTTGCTCGGCAGATAGATTTTCTGCAACCATATTTGATTGAGATGTTGGAATGCCCCTGATACCCGCCCGGCTTAAATTCCAGTCCAAGCTTCCGGAGCCCATCGAATGTCCGACATCAAACGTGTAGTTCTCGCCTATTCCGGCGGCCTCGACACCAGCGTGATCGCCAAATGGCTCGAAGTTGAGCGCGGCTGCGAAGTGGTGACATTTACCGCCGATCTTGGACAAGGCGAGGAAATCGAACCCGCACGGGCCAAGGCGCAGGCCATGGGCATTCCAGACAAACATATTTACATTGAGGATGTCCGCGAGGAGTTTGCCCGCGACTTTATCTTCCCGATGATGCGCGCCAACGCCCGTTACGAGGGGGATTATCTGCTCGGAACCTCTATCGCGCGCCCGCTAATTTCCAAACGCTTGGTTGAAATCGCTCGTGAAACCGGCGCCGATGCGATCGCTCATGGTGCAACTGGCAAGGGCAATGACCAGGTACGGTTCGAATTGTCCGCCTATGCTCTGGCGCCCGACATCAAGGTCATCGCGCCATGGCGCGAATGGGAACTGACATCGCGCACCGCCTTGATCGCCTGGGCTGAGAAACATCAGATCAATGTGCCCAAGGACAAGCGCGGAGATAGCCCATTCTCCACCGATGCAAACATGCTGCACACCTCCAGCGAGGGCAAGGTGCTGGAAGATCCGTGGGAAGAAACGCCGGATTATGTCTATTCCCGCACGGTCAATCCAGAGGATGCCCCCGACACGCCTGAATACATCACGGTCGATTTCGAGCGCGGAGATGGCATGGCGCTCAATGGTAAAGCGATGAGCCCGGCCACTCTGATCGAAGCGCTCAACGAATTTGGTCGCAAACACGGTATTGGCCGGCTCGATCTGGTCGAAAACCGCTTCGTGGGAATGAAGAGTCGCGGCATGTATGAGACCCCAGGCGGCGAGATTTACGCGCGCGCGCACCGCGGGATCGAACAGATCACCTTGGACGGCGGCGCTGCGCATCTTAAAGACGAGCTAATGCCGCGTTATGCCGAATTGATTTACAACGGCTTCTGGTTCTCGCCCGAACGCGAGATGCTGCAGGCTGCAATAGATCATAGCCAAGCCAAGGTCAGCGGCACTGTCCGGCTCAAACTGTACAAGGGCAATGCCTCGGTCGTCGGCCGCAAATCCCCCAACAGCTTGTATTCCGAAGCCCATGTAACATTCGAAGACGATGCAGGCGCATATAATCAGCAAGATGCTGAGGGCTTCATCAAGCTCAATGCCCTCCGTCTACGCCTGCTAGCCCAACGCGATCGGTAAGTTCTGCGGCGAACCGTTAAGTTATCCACTCTCGTCCACTGCTTAAGTGACGGCCTGTGGATAACTCACTTGCCCGACTCGCTTTTCCGGAGCAGTCTCTATTCATCGAAGGAGCGAGAAAGCTTCTCTAAAAGACGGTCTAACGATCTGAAATTAGGAAAGAATTCGAACAATTTCGCCATGGTGGCGTCTGTCCACGCGGTCCAGGAGGGCTTCTCGTAAAGGGTTTCGGCCCAGCGCTGAGAAAACCGATGATCGGAACGCGAACGTAGCGTCACTATGGGCCGGTCAATCCGGTCAGGAATCGATGGGATTGCAGAAGCTTCGGCAAATGCAGCACCGTTTGAGAGACCTGACCACCAAGGGTTGGACGGTCTCGGAACCAGAAAGAGAAGGGAATGATCTTCGGATCGGAACCGGAACTGGAAGGAACCGGATGCCGGCGCGAGCACCGGTGCAGAAGCCAGCGATCGTCCAATCCTTCGGGAATGTTACGAACGGGAAGCGGAACATCGACCGCCAAGTCTTTCTTCGGAAGGCCACGCGCAGGTGAGAGTGGGGTCGGCAGCAATGTCGGCCCCATTTGCATTTGGGGCCTGATCCTCGGGCTACTCCTTCCCGGCTCGCAAACTCTTCTTGGTCCACATAGAGTAACCGAACTCGACTCAACCCGCTAGATATAGCAATTCATCGCTCCGAATCGCTGATTTCTCAGCCATATCCAATCCGCAAACCTCCACTTTTCGCGACCCCATTCCGACAATTTGACCCCGAATTCATGGTTAAATCCCGTTCATCTACGACCAATGGAGCCGCTTTCAGGACGAGAGGCCATCTGATGGGTTATGCTGTGCTGCATCGCAGCGTAAATACAGTCCACCATGAAAAAGCCCATGAACACCGCACGCCGCATTCGTCTTCGGACCCTTGCTTTGGTCGCTGCAATCGCTCTTCCCGCAACTTCTGGCGGCCCTGCCTTGGCCGATGAGGGCGCTGTTAACGCCTCTGCTCAAGAGCCCGAATTCGCAAACACTTTCGCCGCATTGCCCAGCCCCACACGCAATTTTGATACCCCTGCGGGCGCGGTCGATATTACCGAGATTGAAATTCCGGTTGAAGCAGAGCCAGAACCTGCGCTGCGCACTCTCGGCACCGGGATCGCCAGCTACTATGGCAAGCGTTTCGCGGGCAGACTCACAGCCAATGGCGAGCGTTTCAATCCGAGCCAGCTAACCGCCGCGCACAAGACCTTGCCTTTTGGCACTATTGTACAGGTAACCAATCCGCGTAACGGCAAGTCCGTGACCGTCCGGATTAACGACCGCGGGCCTTATGCTCATGGCCGTAGCATCGATCTATCGCGCGCCGCCGCGAAGATGATCGGCCTGGTCCAGCGCGGCCACGGCAAGGTCGAAATGGCAATCCTCGAAAGCTAAGCTAACCGCTTGGACTATGCCTGCAATTGCCCCCGGATCGCTCCAGCGGGAAAATCTGCCGTGTGCACGTTGACATAATAGTCGCCCGGCTGGTTAGCGATTTTCTTCAACAGCTTCCCATCCGCCGCGACGCAAGTTTCCCCGCCTCCGCTCAGGGCTGTGAGCGTAATAACTGGCCCACCATCGACCCCGGCTTCACCGGAATGGATATGGGCTGCAGTGGGCTCACCGATCTCACCAGCGGATAGTTCGTAACAAAATTGATTTTCGGTCAGCTTCACAGAGGCGGCAAAATCGCCATAGCCATCCTGGTCCCCGCCCGCGGTAACGTTCGATCCACTGAGATCCGCGAACAGATAGATCACTTCTGGCGGCTGGTCCTGAGCCAACAATGGCCCGGCCAAAGGTGGACCAGTTAACAGGGTTCCCGTGACTAGGGCACCTGTCATCAAGAAACGGTTACCGATCAAGCGAAGTTTCATGGCATCCTCCTGCGTGTTTGAGGCTCATCATTTTGCGTGCTCTATGATGCAAAAATACGCCTTTGGACAGCAAGTTGCAAGCATAAGCAGCAGGCTCTTCCGCTGCCTTTCCACGGGTTGGAGGATATCCAGATCGACAGCCGCTCGTCATAGGTGCGCGATGTTCCGATCAGCTCGCCCTGATAATAATGCGGCACCTCCACCCCATTGACGGCGCGTTCCATCATCGCATGGGCCAATTGCGCAAAGCCCGCCTCCAACGCCACTTCCCAGCCAAAGGCAAAGGGAGTGGACGCCAGCCGGTTCTTCAGCCGGTACGCCGATTGCCGCGAGACCCCCACACTGCGCGCCGCCGCCGCCACCGATAGAGTAGCCGCCAATTCCCGCAGAAAAGCCGCCATCCGGCGCTTGTTCCACCGGCCATTGGCTGGCGTAGCGGAACGCGGCTCGTCATCCGGCTGACGCGAGGCCGCAGACAGGGCGGAGCCGCTTTCACTGGGCGTAGGAGTGCCTGAGGCGGGCTGATCCTGCGCCGCATCATCCCCCTCACTGTCCGGCACCTCGCTCGCCGCACTATCGCTGGCTGGCGCATCACTGATTGAGGGGGTTCTGATTGAGGGGGTTCTGGTTGAGGGGGTTCTGGTTGAGGGGGCGTTGCGCTTTACCGCCGCAAGTTTCCCTCACTGCCTGTAGGCCGCAGCGCAGGATTTGGCGACGTCCTTTAACTCCGCTTCGCTGCCGGAGAAAATATCGGTCATTTCCAGCCCGCGATTGGCGGCCTCGTTAACAATGCAGCGGCACATATCCGCGCCCATGCCCGCCGGGCCGCCCATGCGGCTCCACTGGCGTTCGCAATTCGCGATTGTGCTGGCATTGGCCTCCTCCGCCGTGGGCGGCTCTCCGCAGCCTGCGGGCATTGCCGCCAACATCGGCACGGCCATCATCATCCTGATACGCATTGCCTATTCTCCCCTCCGCTTAGTATCAGGGATCATAATGCTGCGCGCGGCCTCGTCAAATCAGCGCGCTTGCTTCGCCAGCATGTCCTTCAGATAGCCGCCGGTGAAGCTGCGCGGTTCCTGCGCCACTTGTTCCGGTGTGCCCGCCGCCACCACTTCGCCGCCGCGCACGCCGCCTTCGGGGCCCAGATCGATGATCCAGTCGGCCACCTTGATCACATCCAGATTATGTTCGATCACCACCACGGAATTGCCCTGATCAACCAGCCGCTGCAGCACCTCCAGCAATTTGCGGACATCCTCGAAATGCAGGCCGGTGGTCGGTTCATCCAGAATATACAGCGTCTGCCCGGTGCTGCGTTTGGACAGTTCCTTCGCCAGCTTGACCCGCTGCGCCTCGCCGCCGGACAGCGTCGTCGCCTGCTGTCCGACCTTGATATACCCCAGGCCAACATCGTTCAGCATATGCATCTTGTCACGGATGCTGGGGACCGCCTTGAAGAAGCCTTCCGCCTCCTCAATCGTCATATCCAGCACATCGGCGATGCTGAGGCCCTTGAACTTCACCTCCAGCGTTTCGCGGTTATACCGTTTGCCGTTGCACTGTTCGCAGGTGACATAGACATCGGGCAGGAAGTGCATTTCGATCTTGATCAGCCCATCGCCCTGACACGCCTCGCACCGACCGCCCTTGACGTTGAAACTGAAGCGCCCCGGCTTATACCCCCGCGCCTGACTTTCCGGCAGACCCGCGAACCAGTCGCGGATCTGCGTAAACGCACCAGTATAAGTCGCCGGGTTACTGCGCGGTGTGCGGCCAATCGGCGACTGGTCGATCTCGATCACCTTGTCGCAAAATTCGAGGCCCGTGATCTTGTCATGCGGCCCGGCAATAATCCGCGCGCCATTAAGCGCCCGCGCCGCACCCGCGTGCAGCGTATCGACGGTGAAGCTGGACTTGCCGCTACCCGACACGCCGGTGATGCAGGTGAAGGTGCCGAGCGGAATGCTGGCGGTTACATTGCGCAGATTGTTTGCCCGCGCACCGTGCACCGTCAGCTTGTGACCGTTGCCCTTGCGGCGCTCTTGCGGAATTTCAATCCGCCGCGCGCCGGTTAGATATTGCGCGGTCAGGCTGCGCTTGACCTTCAGCACTTGTTTCAGCGTGCCCTGCGCCACCACTTCGCCGCCATGGATACCCGCCCCCGGCCCCAGATCAACCACATGGTCAGCCTGCCGGATCGCATCTTCATCATGTTCGACCACAATCACGGTATTGCCCAGATCGCGCAGCCGCTTGAGCGTTTCCAGCAGCCGGTCGTTATCCTTCTGGTGCAAGCCGATGCTCGGTTCGTCGAGCACATAAAGCACGCCAGACAGCCCCGAACCGATCTGGCTGGCCAGCCGGATGCGTTGGCTTTCGCCGCCGCTCAACGTACCTGAAGTTCGGTTGAGGTTGAGGTAATCAAGCCCGACATTGTCGAGGAACCCCAGCCGTGCGTTGATCTCCTTCAGGATCGCACTGGCAATCTGGCTCTGCTGCGGGGTCAATTGATCGTCCAGCGCCAGGAACCATTCCTTCGCATCGGAGACTGACATTTGCGTTGGCCCAGCGATATCGCTGCCGACGATCTTGACCGCCAGAGCCTTGGGGTTAAGCCGCGCGCCGTTGCAAGTCTCACATGGCTGGCTGGTTTGGAACTTGGACAATTCCTCCCGCATCCACGCGCTGTCCGTTTGCATCAACCGGCGATTGAGATTGCCGATAACGCCTTCAAACGCCTTGTTGACGGTATAGGTCTTGCGCCCGTCCTTGAACGTCAGCGGCACCGGCATTCCGCCCGTACCATGCAGCACAATCATCCGCTGGTCCGGCTCCAGTTCGGCCCAAGGCGTAGTCAGATCGAAATCATAAGCCTTCGCCAGCGATCCCAGAACCTGCATGTAATATGGCGACGGCGGGTTGGACTTGGCCCACGGCATCACCGCGCCCTTCTTCAGGCTGAGAAGCTCGTTCGGCACAACCAATTGCGGATCGAACAATTGCTTCTCGCCCAGCCCGTCACAAGTCGGACAGGCACCCTGAGGCGAGTTAAAGCTGAACAGGCGCGGCTCGATTTCCTCGATGGTGAAACCGCTAACCGGGCAAGCGAATTTCTCGGAGAACACGATCCGGTTGGCCGGTATCCCCGCGCCCTTCATCGCCCCGCCACTAGCCTCCTCGTCCTCACGCCCCGGCACCACGCCTTCCGCCAGATCGACATAGGCCAGCCCCTCGGCCAGTTTCAGCGCGGTTTCAAAACTGTCGGCCAGCCGCGTCTCGAGGCCCTTCTTCACCGCCAGCCGGTCCACCACAACCTCGATATCGTGCTTCAATTTCTTGTCGAGCGCAGGCGCTTCCTCAATCGGATACAACTCGCCGTCGATCCGCACGCGCGTAAACCCGGCCTTCTGCCATTCGGTCAGTTCGCGGCGGTATTCTCCCTTGCGGCTGCGCACCACCGGAGCGAGCAGATATAGCCGCGTGCCTTCGGCCAAAGTCATCACCCGGTCGACCATGGTCGAGACAATCTGGGCCTCAATCGGCTTGCCCGTGGCGGGCGAATAGGGAATGCCCACTCGTGCCCACAACAGCCGCATGTAATCGTAAATCTCGGTCACCGTCGCAACGGTCGAGCGCGGATTGCGGCTGGTCGTCTTCTGCTCGATCGAGATTGCGGGAGAAAGCCCGTCAATATGCTCGACATCGGGCTTCTGCATCATTTCAAGGAATTGCCGCGCATAGGCGCTCAGGCTCTCAACATAACGCCGCTGCCCCTCGGCATAGATCGTATCGAACGCCAGACTGGATTTGCCGCTGCCGGACAGGCCGGTAATAACGATCAGCGCATCACGCGGCAGATCGATATCGATACCCTTGAGATTATGCTCGCGAGCACCGCGCACAGAAATTTTTGTAAGAGCCATAGGGGGTATATGTTCCGTAAATGTTCGCTTGGGTCAAGAGGCCAGAGAACCCCGCCCACAAATCTGTGCAGGATGTGGGGGCACCCGGTCAGAATACAACTTGGCAAGCGGGCCAATGTGTTGGAGTAGAGGCCGGACAAGGGGTGTATCCCAAACATGAAGCCGGGCATGTCTGGATCAACAAACATCAATACTTTGCCGATGTGCCGCAAACCGCTTGGAGCTTCTATATCGGCGGATATCAGCCCGCGCAGAAATGGCTCAAGGACCGCAAGGGCCGGACCTTGGCCTATGCTGACCTGCAGCATTATCAGAACATCATCAAAATCCTGCTCGAGACTGACCGGATAATGAAAAAGATCATTTTACCGCTGGATCTCCTGGCGGACTAGTTAAACCCGCCCGCTTCCCCTACCCGCCACACCAATCCTCCGACATTAGTTGCATTCCCCGTCAATCTCCGGTTCAAGGAAAGATAGTTACAAAAGTAACGTTCGCTGGCGTGCGATGGGTCGTGCTCCAGATTTTTAATATTTGGAGTAATTATGAAAGCCCAACTTTTGGCCGCAGCCGCGGTCCTTCCCTTGCTTGCAGGATGCGCGACGATGAATGATCCGATTGCCATGGCCGCTACAGAACCAGCCGCCGCCGCAATCCCGCAGGGGACCGGATATTTCGCCGAGCAGAGTACGCTGCCGCTCCACGCCCCTGATTTCACCAAGATTGCCGATGCCGATTACGCGCCCGCTTTTGAACAAGCGATGGATATCCATAATGCGGAAATCGCTGCGATCGTGGACAATCCGGCAACTCCGACATTCGACAACACAATTGTCGCGCTGGAAACTTCCGGTCGGATGCTCAACCGCGTAGCAGTTGTCTTCTTTGCCCTCACCGGCGCGAACACCAGCGACACGCTGCAGGCGGTTGATACCGACATCAGCCCCAAGCTTTCCGCCCATAGCGATGCGATCACCCTCAACCCGGCATTGTTCGCCCGGGTGAAGGCAGTTTATGATAACCGCGCAGCTATGAGCATGACGCAGGAAGACGCCAAGCTGCTGGAAGAAACTTACAAGGGCATGGTCCATGCCGGTGCTGAACTGTCGCCGGTGCAGAAAGACCAGGTCAAGGCGATCAACACCCGCCTTTCCACCCTGACCACCGATTTTTCCCAGCGCCTGATCGAAGCGAACAAGGCTGGTGCGCTGGTGGTGGATGACAAGGCAATGCTGGCCGGCCTGTCCGATGCCGATATCACTGCCGCGGCCAAGACTGCCGCTGATCGCGGGATGCCGGGCAAATATGTCCTCGCCCTGCAGAACACCACACAGCAGCCGATCCTGCCGAGCATGGAAAACCGTGCCTTGCGCGAAAAACTGTTCACCCAGAGCATTCACCGCGCTGATCAGGGCGGCGAGAATGATACGCGTATGCTGATCGCGGAAGTCGCCAAATTGCGCGCTGAAAAGGCCGCTCTGTTTGGTACGCCCGATTGGGCAACCTACGCGATGTACGACCGGATGGCGAAGAACCCCAAGACCGCGATCGATTTCATGGAGGCGATGGTCCCTGCCCTCGCCGCGACCCAGCGGGCCGAGGCAGCGATGTTGAACGCCGAAATCAAGAAATCCGGCGGCGATTTCACAGTCAAGCCGTGGGATTGGGACCGTTATGCGGAGAAAGTCCGCAAAGCGAAGTACGACCTCGATGAAAGCGCGACCAAGCCCTATTTCGAGGTTACCCGCGCGCTGGAAGACGGCGTATTCTTCATGGCCACAAAACTCTTCGGCCTGAGCTTTGAAAAGCGCGCCGATCTGCCGGTCTATCACCCCGATGTGTCGACCTATACCGTGTTCGACAAGGACAAGAGCGTCCTTGGGATCTTCTATTTCGATCCGTTCCAGCGCGATAACAAGCGCGGCGGCGCGTGGATGTCGAATTTCGTCGATCAGTCCTATCTGTATGGCACCAAGCCGGTGATCTACAATGTGCTGAACATCCCCAAGGCGCCCGAAGGCGAGCCGCAATTGGTCAGTTTCGACAATGTCGAAACGATGTTCCATGAATTTGGCCATGCGCTGCACGGCTTTTTCGCGGACCAGAAGTTTGCCAGCCAGTCCGGCACCGCCACAGCCCGCGATTTCGTCGAATATCCCAGCCAGGTTCACGAGATGTGGGCATCTGATCCAGAAGTGCTGGCCAATTATGCCAAGCATTATGAAACCGGCAAAATCATCCCGGCGGAACTGATCGCCAAGATCGAGGCAGCATCAAAATTCAACCAGGGCTATGCGCTGGGCGAGACGATGGAAGCTGCGCTGCTCGACATGAAGTGGCACTCGCTCAGCCCGGAACAAGCCGCCGCAATCGACACGCCGGAGAAGGTCAACGCCTTCGAAAGCAAGTCGCTGACGGAGCTGGGACTGGAAGTAGAATTGGTGCCGCCGCGCTATCGCAGCAGCTATTTCAGCCACATCTTCTCCGACCCGACCGGCTATTCGGCCGGGTATTACTCCTATCTCTGGACCGAAATGCTGGACCGCGACAGCCGCAAATGGTTCCGCGACAACGGCGGTCTAACCCGCAAAAACGGCGACCATTACCGCGCCACTGTGCTCAGCCGAGGGGCCACGATGGACTATTTCGAAATGTTCCGTAACTTCGCCGGACGCGAGCCGGATGTGACCCCGATGCTGGAAGCACGCGGACTGGCTGCAGCGAAGAAGTAAGAAAACTGTCCGAAATTGAAGACCGGCCCTTGCTCTTCTGCAAGGGCCGGTCAATCGGCCCTATTCCTCTGCAGTGCCAACGAACAGTGCGATAATTCCGATCATCGCAAAGTAACGGAAAGCGGCCCCCAGCGCCGCATCTCGAAGCACGTCTGATCGCCACAGTTCGAACCATGTTTCGGCTATGACGATCCAGCCGGTGAACAACATGAACATCGCAACCGCACAACCAGCCAACGCATAGGTTTTCGCACGCGCAAACGTTGCGGCATCACCGCCCCGCGCAACCCACATTTGCCATGCTCCGACGAAACACAGCAATGCGAAGACGATTTTCAGCGAGACGATATACAGCGCCCCGGCAGTGATCAGTGCTGTGTTACTGGTCGCGCGCCAGCTTTCAGCGCCGCCTTCGAATGTGGACATCGAAGTGGTCGCAGCCAACGCGCCGGTGGTGCCACCCCAGTCAGTAAGATTGCCGATTGCGCCAAGCAAACCGAACATCGCGACGGTCAGTACAAGCAGAATTTTCATAATTCGAAGCATGATTCATCCCCCCTACCTTGATCCTAACCCGCACAGACGGAAATCAAAAGCCCGGTTTAGTGGGTGATCAATGCCCTGGCCCCGAGTTTCCCGAGCCAGCGGCCCTGTACGTCCCACACTTGCGCGATCATGTCCGTAGACAACGCCACCTCCGACGATCCGCTTGCGATCAGCCTGCCTTTATCCAAAACCACGACATGATCTGCATGGTTCATTGCCAGCGACAAATCATGCAGCACCAGCACTACGCCTGCGCCGTCTTCAGCCACTAGGCGCAGATGGCGCAGCAGGGTCAGTTGATGGCCGATATCGAGCGCGGCGAGCGGCTCGTCCGCCAAGATCCATTGCGGTTCCCCAGCCAGCACCCGGGCGAGTAAGGCGCGCGCTTTTTCCCCGCCTGATAGCTTTGAGATTGGACGGTCCGCCAGCGGCTCCAGATCGAGCGCAGCCATCGCCCGTTCGACTGGCTCGGCGGCGGTATCGCCATGCGGCATCCGCCCCAGCGCGACCAGACTGCGAACCGCAACATCCCACGCCACTTCGCCAGCCTGCGGCAGATAGCCGATCTTCTGTGCTCGGGTTCGTGGGTGCATCGCGGCGATGTTTGTTCCATCAAGGCTAACCTGACCGCTATCAGGCACCAACAGACCCGCCAGCGCCGTCAGCAGGGTCGATTTGCCTGCGCCGTTCGGTCCGCAAATGGCGGTGATGTGGCCGGGCTCAATCTGAACATCCACGTCGCACAGGCGCTTGCCGATTGTCAGACTTTGTACGGTGAGCTGCGTCACAGTAGCCCCCTCCGCATCCGTAGCAGCAGCCACAGGAAGAACGGCGCACCAATCAGGCTGAGCGCGATGCCTAGGCGCAGCTCCGTCACCAGCGGCAATATGCGCACCACGCTGTCGGCCACCAGCACCAGCAATGCGCCAGCGAGTGCGCTCGGCAGGATCAGTTGGCTGGGCCGCCGGTCAGTGAACGGGCGCACCAGATGCGGCACAATCAGGCCGACGAAGCCGACGATCCCCGCCACAGCTACGCCGCTTCCCACAGTCAGCCCGACGCCAGCAATCAGCCATGCCTGAAGTATGCCGGGGCGCATGCCGAGGGACCGCGCCGCCGCATCTCCCAAAGTTAGCGCGTCCAAACCGCGGCCCGTCATCAACAGGCAGACGATCCCGGCCAATGTCAGCGGCGCGGCGATCCAAATTTCGCGCCAGCTACGGTCGGTCAGCGCGCCCATCAGCCACGTTACTATTTCACTCATCGCAAAGGCATTGGGGGCCATGCTGATCGCGAGGCTAGTGAGAGTTCCCGCAAGGCTGGCAATCATCAATCCCGCGAGCGTAAACAGCGCAATCCCGCCCGTGCGGCCCGCGATCAGCGCCAGCAGCGCCATCCCCGCGCCCGCACCGATCAGCGCGAATAACGGCAACAACCACGCGCTGGCGGAATAGCCAAACCAGAAACTCGCCACCGCGCCCAGCGCCGCCATCGGGGCAATTCCGAACAGTCCGGGATCAGCCAGTGGGTTGCGCAAATACCCCTGCATTGCCGCCCCTGCTGCGCCGAGGCCTGCGCCAATTACCAGCGCCAAAGCGGAGCGCGGCAGGCGCAATTCGGCAAGGATCAACGCGGCATTCGGCGTAACGCCAAAGTCCAGCCACACGCGGCCCGTCAGCAGCGATAGCGGAAAGGCAATCGCGATTAGGATCAGCAACAGGGGGATCGGGCGGGTCATGTGGTGCCCCGAATTTCGCGCAACCGTGCCATCGACCGAATAATCGTCGGACCGCCGCAGTAGAGCAAGCCCGGGTCGAACGTAGCGCGGCGCATATTCGGCAATGCGCCCAATGCGGGATGCAATTGTGAACGCTCCTGCCCTGCCACCAGCAGCAGTTCCGGTGGGTTGGCGATCACTTGTTCTAGGCTGAGGTAATCAGCCTGCCCCATGCCAATTGCAGCGCTGTGGCTGGCAAAACCGGCGCGGCGAAGCAATTCGCTGACGAGCGCGCCCTCACCCGGTACAATGCCCGATGGCTGCCACAGGACGGTAGAAACCGGCGTGAAACCAGCATGCGGGGTTGCGGCCAACAGCGCGGCGTCAATCCTGGCCACCAACCCTTCGCCGCCCGCAGGATTGCCGGCCAAAGCCGCGAGGCGGCGAATTTGCGCATCGCTGTCCGCAACCGTGCTGGCGACACCGAATGTTTCGACCCTGATGCCGAGATCTTCCATCCCCGCCCGTGTCGCTGGCGGCATGAAGGCACCGGCCACCACCAGATCGGGTTGCAATGCCAGCACTTCCTCCACCGTGCCGCCGGTCACGCCAAATTGCAGCGCCTTCGCCACATCCATTGAACTGGAGCGCGGGTCATGGCTGTAATGCGACAAAGCCAGCACTTGCCCCGGCCCGGCGAACTCGGCCAGGATCGCGTCAGTACAAGGGTTGAGGCTGACAATCGTTGGCGCCCCCTCCACGGGAGCAGGCACCGCTTGCGGGGTACAACCCGCCAGCGTCGCCGCCACTAGAAGGGGACGCCAGCAGATCACATCGAGGCCCGAACGCCAACGAATACGCCGCGCCCGCCAGTGCGATATCCGGCGGCAGTTTGATAGTCGGTGTCGAACAGGTTCTCTACCCGGCCGAACAGTTCGACCTTCTCTCCAATCGGGAGCGAGCTGCGCAACGTCACGGTTTGATACCCGTCCAGCCGTCTGAAATTGCCAGCATCGTCGAAACTGTCGCTAACCATGCGAACATCACCGCCCAGCATAAATCCAGCCAGCGGGGTTTCCCAATCTGCGGAAAGTGTCAGCGCATGTTTAGGGCGGCGCGCAAGGACATTGCCTTGGTTCGATGCACCTGCCGTGCGGTTCTCGGTATCGATATAGGCATAGGCAGCAGCGACGCCGAATGTATCGGACGGGTTGGCACCCAATTCCAGCTCAAAACCCTGCGCGCGGACCTTGCCGACATTGTCGTAAGTGCCGAACTGGCGATCGTTGCAGATGCTGCTCGTCACACCGAAACAGGAAACGAATTCTATCTGGTCTTCGCTGTCCCGCTGGAAGGCGGTCAGGCCTCCATAAAATGGATCGTTGCGATTGTTCCAGGCGATGCCCAGATCAAACCCTGTGCTTTGTTCCGGGCTTAGCGTTTCATTGCCGAAGTCAGAGAAGAGCTGGAACAGGCTCGGTGCTTTGAAGCCCTCGCCCACGCTGGCTCTGACACGAACATCTTGCGCCACTTCATAACTGATATCAGCACCAAAACTGGTCGCGCCGCCGAAACGTGCATGGTCATCATGCCGCGCGCCGATGTGCGCAGACAGACCGCCGTACTCAATCCCCAGCTGGGCGTAAGCACCGCTGATCCGCGTGTCCTGCTCCGGCGTGAAATTGCTTTCGAAACTGATCCACTCGCTTTCTCCGCCGAAATTTACGATCAGCGGGCCAATTAGCCGCCATTCACCGCGCAGTTCCACCCGGTCCGAATGACCATCGCTGGTAAAGCCGGGAGCTGTTCCGAACGCCGGATTAAAGTTTGCTCGCTCAGTGTCTGCGAAGGAATAGGACGCAGTCAAATTGAGCGGACCACTGTCATAGGCGGCCCCTGCGGATGCCGAATATTGCGTGGTTTCCTGAAACTCGTCAGTGTCGATCAAACCAAAGGGGGACACGTTGGCAAACCCGTCAATATCCAGATTACCTTCGGCATAGCGGCCACGCCCAAATAGCCTGATCTGGTCGGTGAGATAAAGGCTGGTCCGCCCGGCCACCGCCCATTGCTCGAAGCCGTCGGCCTCGGTCCCGCTGTCAGCGGCGGAGAAACCATTGGTTGTGATGTAGCTGCCGGACAATCCGAAATAGGCGTCCTCTATTTCCACGCCGCCAGTGGCTGTGCCAAAGAAACTATCGCGAGATCCATATTCAGCGCTAACAGCAAGGCCGGTCTCATCGCGGGTGGCTACAGCGAGAACACCGCCAACCGCATCGGAGCCCCAGATGGTGCTGTTGGCGCCGCGCAGAAGATCGAGCTTGTCGATGTTTCCCGAGAGTAGATTTCCGAAGTCAAATCCGCCCGTTGGCGCAGCAGGATCAGCAACGCGAACACCATCGATCAGGACCAGTAATTGCTCTGCTTCGGCACCGCGAAGCCGCACGCCGGTGAAGCCGCCGATACCGCCATTGCGGCTGATCGCAACGCCCGGCGCACGTTCCAGTACGCGGGTCAGATCAGCGCCCTGAATATCCTCGATTTCGTCGCGGGTGATAATGGTCACGGCCTGACCGGTGTCTTCGACTTCGGATTGGCTACCTGTCGCGGTAACTGTGATCTGACCTTCACGCGCGTCATAATCACTGGTGGTATAAACGTTCTCTCCAGCTGCTTCGTCGCTATCTTGCGCCCATGCAGGCGCCGAAACACTCAGCGAAAAGCCGAATGAACAACCAAGTAATAACAAAAATTTGGACATAAATTCTCCGTAACAAGCGACATGAATGCCGCTCACAACGGAGGGAGCGCAGGACGCGCTTCTCCATCTGCCTCCGACACACCCCGTCCGGCGGCTGAACGACCGAACATGGGCAGGTCTCCTGGCTCCCGGATCAATATGTGCGCCCCGCCTTCCCGGCATCCGCGATCGGACCCCAGTGGCATAATTGGGGCGCAAACTCCCCGGTCACAGTTGCGGGGGCAGCGCGAGGATCAGGGGATACCCCTTCACTCGCTTCCCTCTTAGGTCTGCTTTCACAGACAACCCATGACGTGAGGGCCGATTACGCGCAGGCGGGCTGCGGCGCAAGTCCCGTTAATCGTCCTCGCCCAGGCAGTAGGGAGTTATTCAGCATTCGCGTTAACTGCGCCTTGCATTGTGTGTCGCATAGAGACGCCACCTAGACTGTCATCGCGGCAAGCCGCTAGGGATGTTACGCGCTTAAGCGCGCCCTGAAACGTCCAATAATGCGAGAACCTTCTGCCCCATTTGCCGCCCTTTTATGACGAGCCAGCCCCGGCGGATTTCCAAGCATCGCGGCAGGCGGATCGCGGCGTTGGCGGCAGCGATCGCCGTTCCGGCTGTAGCTGCTCCTGCTGACTGGCCAAGCGACTGGCAGCGGTTGGATGCGTTGGCATTTCAGGAAACTGCCATCGCTGCCCCGGCTGTGCCGATGGCGTTCGAACTGCCCGGCAACAGTTTCCCCGGATCAGCCTTTTATTACCTGGAAGATGCACCGATAATGGCACACGCTGCTAGGGACGTAGCCGCGCCGTTGTTCGATGTTTCCGGCACCGGTGATCCGGATGCCCAGCAATTGGTGTAGACTCACAATTCCGACCCGGCTGCCCGGACATTTCTGGCATCAGGCGGCGGGATTAGCAAAGCACGGGCGCTGCAATGCCTAACCTCGGCTATCTATTATGAGGCCGCCAGCGAGACAACCGGCGGACAGCGCGCGGTGGCGCAAGTGGTGCTAAACAGGGTTTCTCACCCCAGCTATCCCAACAGCGTATGCGGCGTGGTTTATCAGGGATCGGAACGTATCACCGGCTGCCAGTTCAGCTTTACCTGTGACGGATCACTGGCGCGCAAGCCATCGCAAAACGCCTGGACCCGCGCGCGAACAGTGGCGCAGGATGCGCTGTCTGGCGGCGTTTACCAGCCGGTTGGGCTTGCCACGCATTATCACACGATCTGGATCCACCCTTATTGGGCTCCCAGCCTCGATCTAATAGGCACGATTGGCGCGCACCGGTTCTATCGCTGGCGCGGCGCGGCTGGGAAACTCGGTGCATTCCGCGCAAGTTATTCAGGCAACGAACCGTTCGCCGCGCCGACAATTCGTAAGAGCTTCGATGTGGCGTGAGATATTGCCGACCCCGCGGCGTTGGCCCGGCAATATGCCAGTGAGTTTGAACAACTGAACGGAGCTGTGAGCGGCGAAACGGCAACCAATGTCCGCGGCGCGGCGCAGACATCTGCGGCCAAGCCTTCTTCCCGAGCACCCGCGCCAAATTACGCTGCCCCGGTTGCAAAACGCGGCGGGGACAGTCTGTTCAAGGCTAAAAACCTGCCGGCGGCGAGCGGTATCCGGCCAGAATATGCAAATAGCGGAAGATGGATTTCGGAGCCCAAGTAATTAGTTTTCTATTGTTTGCTCCTAACCAGCGCCGCAAAATTAATCTTCTCTAAACCCTGTATCGGAACCCGGCCTTAGTGCCCTCGCGGCTAAAGGTTCGCCAATCAAGTTGCTCTGATCAAAGGTTTCAACGGCATGACCGTTCATTTCGCCGCTGCGCGTAATATTACCCGTTCCCCTGTTGCCCGCGCCATGTCGCGTCGGGTGACGGGCCGGGCGGCAAATGATAATGGCGAACTGGCCGGTATTCACAGCAATGACCAACTCATCCACGCAGCGCTGCGTCACTTCGCAAGCCACGGGCTCGGCGCCGCGCGCGAGGCGCGCAAACAGGCCGAAGCGGCCTTCTTCAATGGTGATCGTCAGGGGTATGACTGGTGGCTGGGAATTTGCCGAACCCTGGATAAACGAATTGCCGGACAGCTTGAGTCTGAAACAGCGGCAAAACCAGCGGCCAATCTATCCAATATCGCGCCTGATCTCTTGATCTTGACGGGCACAACCGAAAACGCCTGACATCACCTGCAGCGACACAATGCATCGACCGATAAAAATCGACTGATTTCTGACGCCTCGACCAGCAGCCGGCAACGCGTATTACTCTGTACAATAGTAAGGATAAGGTTAACCATTCGGTGACGTCTATGTCCTAGAGCAAGCTGGATGGACAAAAATAATCCAAAGGCGAAGATCGAAGCGATCATAGCGCATTTTGGACCGGGGGACGCACTTTCTGGGCGCGTTCGCCGGACACTCGTTCGCACCCTGTACACTCAGCCGACCAGCCTAGCGATTGGCGCAATTGCCGGGGTATCTGCCGCCGGAGTCGCCGCGGTAATCAGCGGCAACACCGCACTATATATTGCCTTCGGGGTACTCATGGTCATTGCTGCCGCCCGGGTTGCCGTGGCGTACAGCATGTCGCCTGACGATGCGGGAAACAGCACTCGAAAGCTGGAAACACTCTACGAGGCTGGCGCTTTCAGCTACGCCTTGGTGCTCGGCGTTTCGGCAGCACTTACCCTCTTATTGAACGCTGGCGTAGAATTAGAAGTACTGATGGTCGCAAATGCGATGTGCTACGGCGTCGGTATCTGTGCCCGCAATGCTGGCCGACCAGCAATCGCCTTGGGCCAGCTATTCCTGGCGATCATGCCGATCTTCCTAGCCGCCTTGTACATTGGTTCTATCGCCCTCGTCACATTGGCCATCACCATTTCTCTGCTGCTTCCTGCAATGGCTTCAATCACCATGAATGTGTTCAAGGTGTTGCGGGAATCGATCTCAGCTGCGGAAACCAGCGCACTGTTGGCTGACAAGATGCAAATTCTGGCTCGGACCGACGTTGTCACTGGCCTCGCCAATCGTGCAGGTCTGAACCATGCCATGGTGGAAACACTGATGGTTTTGCCAGAAGACCGCATGCTGGCCCTGTTCTGGCTCGATCTGGACCGGTTCAAGGAAGTGAACGATCTGCTCGGCCATCCGGTCGGCGATCGGGTGCTGTCTGAAATCGGCCGCCGTCTGCGGGCAGCTTCCCCTGTCGACGCAACGGTTTCGCGTTTTGGCGGCGATGAATTCATCGTCTTCGGCGAAGTATCCTGCCACCAGGAATGCGAAAAGCTGGCCGGACGCCTGCTAGCTGAAATCGTCCGCCCAGTCCGGATCGATGGTGACCGGCTAGAGGTTCGGGCATCCATGGGCATCTCAGTGTTGCCAGATGACGGGATGGATTCCGATACATTGATGCAGCGTGCCGATCTGGCGCTGTATCACGCCAAGGTAAATGGCCGGAACCAGGTTTGTTTCTATGAGCCATCGATGAGCCGGGATCTGGTGCGTCGCCGTGAAATCGAGGCGGAGCTTCGCTCTGCTATCGTCAAGAATGAACTGTCGATTTTCTTCCAACCGATAGTCGACCTGGAAACCGGAAAAATCCGCGCATTCGAGGCGCTGGTGCGTTGGTTCCATCCGATAAAAGGCGAGTTGAAGCCGGACGAATTCATTCCGGTCGCGGAAGAAACCGGCGTGATTGTCACCTTGGGCAATTGGATCACAACGCAAGCCGCGAAGGCCTGTGCCGGCTGGCCCGAAGATGTGACCATCGCAGTCAATCTGTCACCGATGCAAATCAAGGCACCCGGCGCCGCGCTGGGGATCTTGACCGCTTTGCGTGAGGCCGGGCTTGATCCTTCACGATTGGAACTGGAAGTGACAGAAAGTCTGTTCCTCGACGATAATGAGGCGACCAACAACTTCATCGACGAATTGTCCGCCGTGGGCGTGCGGTTCGCTCTAGACGATTTTGGCACCGGCTATTCCTCGCTCAGCTATATTCACAAATATCCATTCAAAAAAATCAAAGTGGATCGCAGCTTCGTGTCCGGCCCCAACGTTGGCCGAAAGAGCAATGCGATTATCCGCGCAGTTGCCGAATTGGGCGCAAATCTGGAAATGGAAATCGTCGCGGAGGGTCTCGAAACCATCGAGCAGGTACAGGCCGTACGCGACGCCGGCTGTACCCTGGGCCAAGGTTATTACTTCAGCCGCGCCGTGCCAGACTATCTAGCAGCGGTGCTGCTGTCCCAGGAACGCAATGGGGATCGCCGAGAGCGGGTGGCTGGGTAAACGTTACGTATTGGACAGGATATTGCTGGCCGAGGGCCGGAACACCTACAAACAATCATCGTAAATGCTACTGCGAACTATTTGCAAAGATAGTTTCGCAATACTCGCCATTGTCAGTTGCAATCAATGCGCCTGCGGCCTAGGTCGAGGTTCGTTTTCACGGGCGTGGCGTTGTCGCGGGACTCACTGTGCGCCTACCGATTTGGTTTTGACTTGTCCCGCACGCATGGAAGGACATTTCGCTCACATGGCCCGTAATAAAATTGCGCTTGTTGGCGCTGGCATGATCGGCGGCACACTCGCCCACCTCGCAGCGATGAAGGAAATGGGCGACATCGTCCTGTTCGACATCGCCGAAGGAATGCCCGCGGGCAAGGCGCTTGACCTGTCACAGGCCGCCCCGGTCGATGGTTTCGATGTAAACCTCAAGGGCACGAGCGATTACGCCGACATTGCCGGTGCGGACGTAATCATCGTCACCGCCGGCGTCCCGCGCAAGCCGGGCATGAGCCGCGACGATTTGCTGGGCATCAACCTCAAAGTCATGGGCGCAGTGGGTGCAGGCATCAAACAGCATGCCCCGAACGCTTTCGTGATCTGCATCACCAACCCATTGGACGCGATGGTCTGGGCCTTGCGCGAATATAGCGGCCTGCCGCACAATATGGTCGTCGGCATGGCCGGTGTGCTGGATAGCGCGCGCTTCCGCCACTTCCTCGCCTCGGAATTCGATGTTTCGGTTGAGGACGTCACCGCATTCGTGCTCGGCGGCCACGGCGATACGATGGTGCCGGTGATCGAATATTCGACTGTCGCAGGCATCCCTGTACCAGACCTGATCAAGATGGGCTGGTCCAATCAGGAAAAGATCGACGCAATCGTTGCTCGCACCCGTGCTGGCGGCGGCGAGATCGTCCAGCTGCTCGGCAATGGCTCTGCCTATTACGCCCCCGCAACCAGCGCGATCATGATGGCAGAAAGCTTCCTCAAGGATAAGAAGCGCGTGTTGCCCGCAGCCGCAAACCTGACCGGCCAATACGGCGTCGACGGATTGTATGTCGGTGTGCCGGTAGTGATCGGCGCAGGCGGCGTGGAACGGATCGTCGAGATCAATCTTAACGCCGAAGCGCAGAAGAACTTCGATGTGTCGGTCGATGCGGTCAAGGAATTGCTAACCGCGTGTAAAGCTATCGATTCAAACCTCAAATAAGAACCGTCATCCCAGCGCAAACTGGGGTGACTTGCGGCTGTTGATGCCAACTTTTGTTGGCATGATGAATTAGGGAAACGCCAAATATGTCCATCCTCATCGACAAGAACACCAAGGTCATCACGCAAGGGATGACCGGTGAAACCGGAACTTTCCACACGCAGCAGGCGCTCGATTACGGGACGCAGATGGTTGCAGGGGTTACGCCCGGAAAAGGTGGCACGACGCATATCGGCCTGCCGAATTTCAATACTGTGGGCGACGCCAAGGCCGCGACCGGCGCGACTGCGACCTGCATCTATGTGCCGCCGCCATTTGCGGCTGATGCGATTTGCGAAGCGATTGATGCCGAGATGGAATTGATCATCACGATTACCGAGGGCATTCCGGTGCTCGATATGGTCCGCGTCAAGCGCGCGCTCGAAGGCAGCAAATCCCGCCTGATCGGGCCAAACTGCCCCGGCGTGCTGACCCCTGGCGAATGCAAGATCGGCATCATGCCCGGCTCCATCTTCAAGAAGGGTTCTGTCGGCGTGGTTTCGCGTTCCGGCACACTGACTTACGAAGCTGTGCATCAGACCACGATGGTTGGCCTGGGCCAGACCACCGCGGTTGGCATTGGCGGCGATCCGGTCAACGGCACCAACTTTATCGACGTGCTCGACCTGTTCCTGTCCGATGATGAAACCAAGTCGATCATCATGATTGGTGAAATCGGCGGCAGCGCGGAAGAAGAAGCCGCGCAATTCATCGCAGAACAAGCCAAGCTGGGCCGCAGCAAGCCAATGGTCGGCTTTATTGCAGGCAAAACAGCACCTCCGGGCCGCCGCATGGGTCATGCCGGGGCAATCGTTTCGGGCGGCCAAGGCGGCGCGGACGACAAGATTGCAGCGATGGAGGCAGCGGGCATTCGCGTTTCGCCATCGCCCAGCGAATTGGGCACCACGCTCGATGCGCTACTGAAAGAACTCGTCTGAATCCGGCGCCTGAACGTCACTCGTCCTGCCGGGGCGAATGCTTATCCTCCCCGGGAGCATTTTGTTACGTTCGGGCGTTACCACTAGAGGCCGGTATTCTTCCGGTGTTTGAGGTAGCCCCCCATGGGTAATGAAAACCACGATTTCGATACCGGCTCGCCCGATGATGTTCCGCAGGCTGGACCATCATGGGCCAACCCGCGCTGGCCAATGGTGGGCGAGGAATCTGAAGATGATCTGACGCAGGCTCTCGACCCGACAGCGATGAAACTGGTGGTAAAGGAAGCAGCCAAGGCTGCAGGCAAGGTGATGGACGAGGCGGCCATCGAATTGGCAGCGGGAGATTCCATCCGCGCAATGCTGCTCATTCGCACCTACCGTGTGCGCGGCCACTTGGCCGCCAATCTCGATCCATTGGGGCTAAGCGAACGCGACCTGCCGGACGATATGAAACTGACGTGGCACGGCTTTACCGGCGCTGCATTGGACCGGCAGGTTTACCTCGGCGGCACGCTCGGCCTCGAATGGGCCAAACCCCTTGAACTGGTCGAGGTTCTGCGTGCCAATTATTGCGGCCAAATCGGCTTTGATTACATGCATATCGCCGACGTCGAGGAACGCCGCTTTATCCAGGAGCGGATCGAAGGGCCGGATCAGGTCATCCGATTCACCCCCGAGGGTAAGCGAGCCATTCTGAGCGCAGTGATCCGCGGCGAGCAGTACGAAAAATTCCTCGGCAAGAAATATGTCGGCACCAAGCGTTTTGGCCTCGATGGCGGCGAAAGCATGATCCCGGCGCTGGAAGCCGTGATCAAATATGGCAGTCAGCTGGGCGTCCGCGAAATCATCTACGGCATGTCGCATCGCGGGCGGCTCAACGTGCTCGCCAATGTGATGGCCAAGCCATACAAGGTGATCTTCCACGAATTTTCCGGCGGCAGCGCCAACCCCGATGATGTTGGCGGTTCAGGCGATGTGAAGTACCACCTAGGCACTAGCACCGACCGCGAATTTGACGGTATTCGGGTCCATATGAGCCTGGTCCCCAACCCCAGCCACCTTGAGGCGGTTGACCCGGTTGTGCTGGGCAAGGCCCGCGCGCAGCAGGCAATTCGTGACGATTTGAAGAAGAACGAGCAGGTCCTGCCGGTCCTAATTCACGGCGATGCAGCCTTTGCCGGACAAGGCGTAGTATGGGAATGCTTCGGCCTGTCCGGCGTGCGCGGATATAATACCGGCGGCTGCCTGCATTTCGTGATCAATAACCAGATTGGTTTCACCACCAGCCCGCAATTCGCACGTTCTAGCCCCTACCCCTCCGATGTGGCCAAGGGCGTGCAGGCACCAATCCTGCATGTGAATGGCGACAATCCTGAGGCAGTGACCTTCGCCTGCAAGCTGGCGATCGAATACCGCCAGCGCTTCCGCCGCGACATTGTGATCGACATGTGGTGCTATCGCCGATTTGGCCACAATGAAGGCGACGAGCCCAGTTTCACCCAGCCGCTGATGTATGACCGCATTCGCCAACATCCCAAGGTCAGCGTCCTGTATGAAGGCCGCCTGATTGAAGAAGGCCAAGTGGACAAGGGTTTCGCTGATGGTTTGGTGAAGGAATTCACCGATCTGTTGGAAGCGGATTTTCATGCATCGAAAAGCTACGTCCCCAATTCTGCCGACTGGTTTACCGGACGCTGGAGCGGGTTGCACAAACCAGCCGATCCAGAAACGGCGCGGCGCAACGTCGAGACCGCTATTGAACGCAAGCTGTTCGACAGCCTCGGCCGCACCCTTACGACGGTCCCTGATGATCTGGCAGTTCACAAGACGCTGAACCGTGTCCTCGACGCCAAGCGGGAGATGTTCGAAAGCAATGAAGGCTTCGACTGGGCCACTGCAGAAGCGCTCGCATTCGGCAGTCTGGTGACCGAAGGATACGGGGTGCGCCTGTCCGGTCAGGATTCCGGGCGCGGCACATTCAGCCAGCGCCATGCCGTGTGGATCGACCAGACGGACGAACGCAAGTATATCCCGCTGACCACACTGCCGCATGGCAAGTTCGAGGTCTATGACAGCACATTGTCCGAATATGGTGTGCTCGGCTTCGAATATGGATTCGCACTGGCAGACCCCAAGACGCTGGTGATGTGGGAAGCGCAATTTGGCGATTTCGCCAATGGCGCGCAGATTATCATCGACCAGTTTATCGCTGCGGGCGAGGCCAAATGGCTGCGCGCCAACGGCCTGGTGATGCTGTTACCGCATGGATATGAGGGGCAGGGCCCGGAGCATTCCAGCGCCCGGCTCGAACGTTTCCTGCAGCTATGCGCGAACGACAATATCCAGGTTTGCAACATCACCGTGCCGGGCAATTATTTTCATGTCCTGCGGCGGCAGATGCTGCGTCCATTCCGCAAACCGATGATCATCATGACGCCCAAAAGCCTGCTGCGGCATCCATTGGCCAAGAGCACGACCGACGAATTTATTGGCGAGAGCCATTTCCGCCGGATCGTCAGCGACACCACCGAAATTGCCGACAAGCAGGTGCGGCGTCTAGTGCTGTGTTCGGGCAAGGTGGCCTATGATCTCATGCAGAAGCGTGACGAGGAAGGCTTGGACGACGTTTCAATCGTACGGATCGAACAGCTTTATCCCTTCCCCGGCGAACCACTCAGTATCCGCTTGAAACGCATGACCAATCTGAAAGAGATTGTGTGGTGTCAGGAAGAACCGAAGAATAACGGCGCGTGGTTTTTCGTGGACCGATTGATCGAAGATGCCGCCAGTGCAGCGGGCAAGAAACTCCGTCCGACCTACACCGGACGCGAAGCCTCTGCCTCGCCGGCAACCGGTTTTGCCAAACGGCATGAAGCGCAGCAAAATGGCCTCGTCGCCATTGCGCTGGGTATCCCGCAGGACGGCTCCGTCGCCGGAATTGAATAGCGCAAGGGCGCACACAAGACAGTGAAGTTTGATCGGCCCGGCAGTGGCCGAGCATTAGGAAACAGGCATTATGGCAAGTGAAATCAAAGTCCCGATCTTGGGCGAGTCGGTAACCGAAGGCACCATCGGTGAATGGCTGAAACAGCCGGGTGACCGGGTGGAAGTGGACGAGCCGGTCGCCAGTCTGGAAACGGACAAGGTCGCCATCGAAGTCCCCTCGCCATTTGCTGGCGTGATCGGCGAGTTGAAAGCCGCAGTCGGCGACACAGTCGAAGTTGGCGCCGTGATTGCTACGGTAACGGAAGGCGCCGAGGCTGCGAGCCCCGCGCCAGCTCCGGCGGCAAGCGAAGTCAAGACGACCGATGCTGCGGTATCCGATGCTTCACAAACCCTATCCCCGGCCGTGCGCCGCGCGGTTCTGGAACACGGGATCGATCCCTCCACCGTCAAAGGCACCGGCAAAGACGGCCGCCTAACTAAGGAAGATGTCCTCACCGCCGCCAAGACCAAGGGCGAAGAGCAGCCCGCACCTGCTCCAGCAGCAAAACCCGCTGACACTGCCGCTTCGGCAGTCAGCACAGGTGCCCAAACTGGTGAACGCAAGACCGAGCGCGTCAAGATGACCCGCCTGCGTCAGACCATCGCCAAGCGGCTCAAGAGCGCGCAGGACAATGCCGCGCTGCTGACCACTTTCAATGATGTCGACATGACCGCAGTGATCGAAGCGCGGACCAAGTACAAAGAGATGTTCGCCAAGAAGCATGGCATCAAACTGGGTTTCATGGGCTTCTTCGCCAAAGCCGCCCATTTGGCGCTGAAGGACGTTCCGTCAGTCAATGGCCAGATCGACGGCGATGAAATCATCTATCACGATTATGTCGATATTTCGGTTGCCGTCAGCGCTCCCAACGGCCTGGTTGTTCCGGTGGTGCGCGATGTGGACAAGAAAGGCTTTGCCCAGATCGAGAAAGACATCGCCGATCTCGGCAAGCGCGCCAAGGACGGCACGCTGACCATGGCCGACATGACCGGCGGCACCTTCACCATTTCCAATGGCGGCGTGTTCGGCAGTCTGATGTCGACCCCGATCATCAACCCGCCGCAAAGCGCAGTGCTCGGCCTGCACCGTATCGAAGACCGTGTGATCGTCATAGACGGCGAAATGGTCATCCGCCCGATGATGTATATCGCGCTTTCCTATGACCACCGTCTGGTCGACGGACGCGAGGCAGTGACTGCATTGAAGATCATCAAGGATGCGATCGAAGATCCGACGCGGATGCTGATTGATCTCTGAGGAATTACAAATGGCTGATCAAACTTACGATTACGACGTCCTCATCATCGGCTCCGGCCCCGGCGGCTATGTTGCGGCGATCCGCGCGGCGCAGCTTGGGCTCAAGACCGCTTGCGTCGAGAGCCGCGATACGCTCGGCGGCACCTGCCTCAATGTCGGCTGCATTCCGTCCAAGGCTTTGCTTCATGCATCTGAATTGCTGGACGAAGCCAATAATGGCCACATGGCGACTTGGGGCATCACCGCTAACGCCAAGCTGAATCTGGGCGTGATGATGGCGGAAAAGGCCAAGGCTGTCGGCGAGTTAACCGGCGGGATCGAATTTCTGTTCAAGAAAAACAAGGTCACCTGGATCAAGGGCCGCGCGGCATTTCAGGACGCGCATACTGTCACGGTCGGCGGGGACACACACACCGCGAAAGACATCATCATCGCAACCGGCTCCGGCGTGACTCCGTTGCCTGGTGTCAAGGTAGACAATGCGAAAGGCCGGATCGTGGATTCCACCGGCGCGCTCGAACTTAGCGAAGTGCCCGAGCATCTTGTGGTGATCGGTGGCGGTGTGATCGGGCTGGAGCTCGGCTCTGTCTGGCGCCGTTTGGGCGCGAAGGTCACCGTGGTCGAGTATCTGGATATGCTGCTGCCCGGTATGGACACCGATGTGCGCAAAGAAGCAGGTAAGATTTTCAAGAAGCAGGGCATGGACCTGAAGCTGAAAAGTAAAGTCACCGGCGCTGCTGTCAAAGGTAAGAAGGTAACACTGACTATGGAACCCGCTGCTGGCGGTGACACTGAGACCATCGAGGCAAGCCACGTGCTCGTCTCCATCGGCCGGCGTCCCAATGTCGACGGGCTCAACCTCGACGCAATCGGGCTTGAGCTGAACAAGCGCGGTCAGATCGACACTGATCATGACTTCCGCACCAAAGTGGCCGGCGTATGGGCGATCGGCGACGTGATCCCCGGACCGATGCTAGCGCATAAGGCCGAGGATGAAGGCATTGCCTGCGCAGAGAACGTCGCGGGCCAGACCGGCATCGTGAACCATGCGGTTATTCCGGGTGTCGTCTACACCATGCCCGAATTCGCCGATGTCGGCATGACCGAAGAAGAAGCGAAAGAGGCTGGCCATACGATCAAAGTCGGGAAATTCCCGATGATGGCCAACAGCCGAGCCAAGGCCAACCGCGATACCGACGGGTTCGTGAAAGTCATCGCGGATGCCGAAACCGACCGCGTGCTGGGCGTGCATATCGTTGCCAGCCTGGCCGGAACGATGATTGCCGAAGCAGCCATCGCAATGGAATTCGGCGCCACGTCGGAAGACATCGCCTATACCTGTCACGCCCACCCGACCCACGCCGAGGCGCTGAAAGAAGCAGCGATGGCGGTTCAAGGCAAACCGATCCACATGTGATTTGCAAGTATGGCGAAGGGGCTTCCGATGGCTAGACAGCAGTGGATGCAGCGGTTCGCACGGTGGCACATCTGGCTAGGCTGGCTGGTCGGAGTGCCAATTGTCATGTGGATGGTCACCGGATTGGTGATGGTCGCGCGCCCGATTGACGAAGTGCGCGGCAATCATTTGCGCAAACCCGTGGCGGAGGTTGCGCTTCCGGCGGACACCAACATCGCAATTTCGCTGCCCCGGAGCGACGATGGGCCGGTGCGGTCTGTTTCCACCGCCATGCGGGGAGATCAGCCGATCACCTCGATCGAGTATGTTTCGGGCAAGATCAGACGTTTTGCGCCCGATGGAACCCAGCTACGCCCGGTAGGCGAAATTGAGGCGCGCCTGATCGTTGCTGATGCCATTATTGGCGGGGACAAACTCGCCAGTACCACCTTTTTTGCAGCAGATGACGTGCCGTTCGATTTCCGCCGCCCGGTGGCCGTCTGGCAGGTGGCGCTGCAGGACGGAACGATTGTCTATGTCGCGCAGGATACCGGCAAGATCGAAGCAGTCCGCACCCAGTGGTGGCGCTTGTTCGATTTCATGTGGGGGCTGCACATCATGGATCTCGAAACCCGCGAAGATACATCGCACCCGATCCTGATCCTGTTCGCGGCGCTCGGCCTGACCGGATCACTACTCGGCGCGGTCCTGATGTTCCGCCGCCGCAAAGCGAAGGCGCGCACGTGAGTGCCGCATTGGTTCCTGCCGTATTGCCGCCAGTGCTCGATCTGGCAGGCACCGCGATTTTCGCGCTGACCGGCGCGTTACTGGCGGCGCGGCTGCAGCAGACATTTGTCACCATGGCATTCTTTGCGCTGATCGCCGGCGTAGGCGGCGGGTCCCTGCGCGACATGTTGATCGGAACACCGGCATTCTGGATGTATAATCCATGGGTGGCCCCAGTGATCTTTGCAACGGCCTTGATCGCATGGTTCACACCGCGCCGATGGTGGGAAGGGGAATTGCTGGAATGGGCAGATGCTGCGGGGCTAGCCGCTTTCGCCGTGCTCGGCACTGCCAAGGCCTTGGCATTCGGCGTCGCCCCCATGCCAGCAATGGTTCTGGGCGTAATCACCGGCTGTGCCGGCGGCGTAATCCGTGATGTCATCGCGGGCGAACCCTCAATCATCATGCGGCCCGAGCTGTACGTGACAGCAGCGGCTATGTCGGCATTCGTCACGATGTTGGGCACGTGGCTAGCGCTGGCGGATCCCTTGGTTTGGTCCGCCGCCTGGGCCGCAGGCTTCATCATGCGCGGTGCGGCGATCCGATGGAAACTCGCGCTTCCAGCCTATAAAGAAGCTTCCCATGATGAGGACCCTCCAAAAGCTTGAGGGAGGCTAGGCAGGTCTAGCCGCCGTAGCGGTCATCCTGCCCCGGGCTATATTCCGGATAATCCTCGTAATTTTCACCTTGAACCGGCCCGCCGGGATAGGCCGGCGCGTTTACGGACGGAGCGGGAGCGTTACTGGAATAAGCGCCGTCCGGCATGGCCTGCCCGGCATTATTCCGGGCAGCTGCATAGCGAGCATCGCTCCACTGCCGGTCTTGCTGACCAACATTGCTACTCTGGAAATTGCTACTTCCGCTATAATTTATGTCTTCGATCCGGCCGTTCTGACCGATCTGACAAGTGAAGCTGTCACCATTGTAAAGCGAACCGGAAACGCGCCAGCCACTGCCGGACCGCTCCACAGAATCTACCGAATCCACCCGGACGTCGCGCTCGATTTCACGCATGCACATATCGCCAGCACCATCGATGCCGCGCGTTGCGCCTGAACTGCGGCTATAATTTGTATTGGCACGAGAAGGGTAAGACCGTTCTTGCCGAGGCTTGCTGGCCGCGCTGGCGACAGCGGCGATTGTGCCGATAATCAGCACGCCCGCGAGCACATCGCCCACCGAAGTACGGTTACGGTAACGGCCATGACCGCGATAGTTTCGATAGCGGTGGTTGTAGACGGTTTCGCTATTAGCGTCCCAGGCAGCATAGGCCGGGTTGGAAGCGTGGGCTGAACCGGTTGGCAATTCCGCAGCTGCTGCAGGCGTTGCCGCCATAGACAGAGTCGCAGCCATTGCTGCTGAAGATGAGATAAGGGAAAGGCGTTTCATTATATTGTCCCCATTGATGAGATTGATGACAAGGCTAAGCGGTCCAGGCTTGCGACAGCCTGAACCGCTTCCCCCGGTTTATTGCTGACGATCAACGCAGGCCGCGGATGCCGCGGAAGTCGAGATCGACCACCCTGCCGCGTGACAGATCGCAAGTGAACTTGCCGCTGTTGCCTCTATAACCGCGTGCGCCCTGCACTTCGATCCGGCCCTTCACGCGCCAGCCATAACGGGTGTTGTCCACGTCGCGGATCTGGGTCACGTTGGCATAACGGTAACCGCCACGCCGCGCGTCTCTCTCAGCAGCCCGAACGCATTGCTGTACTGCTGCACGGCCGTTTCCGTTGTTGTAACCATTGTTATAATGACGGTTATTACGGTCATAGCCACGATTGTAATTATTATCGTAACCGCGATAATTGCTGTCCTTATTGCCGGAAGAAGACAGAATTGCTGCGATCCCGCCTAGGATCACTGCCCCTGCAATCACTTCACCTGTGCTGATGCCGTTGCCCCGGTCACGGGCAAAAGCAGGCGCGGCGGACGTCAGTGCCATTGCGCCAGCGGCGACGGTTCCGACGAGTGTTTTGGTAAGAATTTTCATGGGTCGTTCCTCGCTTGGCGCCGATGCGGAAGTGCTCCGGCGACAAACAAGGAATAGGCGATTCGCTATGTGGCGAGCCTGAATTGGGCTGACAGCGGACGTTCAGGAAAGTGCCACCTTTTCTGAACATCCGTTATTTTAGATTCTATTCTACCGCCGGTTCAGGGATCGAAAGCCCGGTCCAGAATGCCAGAAAGCTGAGCACGTCGGCCCCTTCCTCGATCACCTTGTCGGTTGGCTTGCCCGAACCATGACCGGCGCGGGTTTCGATCCGGATCAGATGCGGCTTGTCCCCAGCATCGGCAGCCTGAAGCGCCGCAGTATATTTAAAGCTATGTCCCGGAACCACCCGATCATCAGTGTCCGCCGTAGTCACCAGCATTGGCGGATAATCCACTCCGCTGGCGATGTTGTGATAGGGAGAATAGGCGCGCAGCACCTTGAAATCGTCCTCCTTGGATGGATAGCCGTAATCATCGACCCAATAGCGGCCAGCGGTCCAGCGGTCGAAGCGGAGCATGTCCATAACGCCCACTGCGGCCTGTGCTGCATCGATCAGATCAGGGCGCTGATTGGTCACCGCACCGACTAGCAAACCGCCGTTTGATCCGCCGCGAATGGCTAGACCTTTCGGCGTGGTGATCCCTTCGGACTTCAAATATTCGCCCGCAGCGATGAAGTCATCGAACACATTCTGTTTGTTGGCCAGGCGGCCGCCGTCATGCCATTCCTTGCCATATTCTCCGCCCCCGCGGATATTGGCGACCACATAGACGCCGCCCGCCTCCAGCCACGCCATTGCGGTGGAAGAGAAGCCCGGTGTCAACGAAACATCAAAACCGCCATAACCGTAAAGCAAGGTCGGTGCCGCGGTGCCAGAATCTGCCAATGCGCGATTGCGCACCACAAACATCGGCACTTTGGTGCCATCCTTGGAATTGTAGAATCGCTGCTCGACCGCGTAATTGCCTGGATCAAAGGTCAGCTCTGGCGTAGCAAAGGAACTGGTTTCGCCGGTTTCGATGTTCAGCCGATAAATCGCGCCGGGCTGGTTGAAACTGGTGAAGGTATAGAATGTCTCGGGATCACCATATTCACCGCCGAACCCGCCTGCTGAACCCAGCGCGCCCAATGCAATGTCCGATTGCGGCGTCCCATCCATCGCAAACACCGCCGCGCGGGTGGTAGCGTCCTTCAGGTAAGTCAGGATCAATTTGTCGCCCACGATGGACGCACCATCGATCGGCTGATCAGTTTCCGGGACCACAACTTGCCAATCAGCATCGGGATCGTCGAGGTTGATCGACACCAATTTGTAACGCGGTGCGTCCTCATTGGTGATGAAATACATCGTACCATCGACCGATCCGACCGCGCGCCATGCGTTCTCGAAGCCAGGGATCAGCTTACGCGCTTCCCAGCCCTTGGTGCTGCGCGCCTCAAGGTCAATAACGTTGATCTCATCCTTCGAATCTGTGCCGAAGGAGCTGCTGACCACGGCCCAACGGCCGTCATCGGTTACGCCAGCGCCATTCTTGCGCTTGGGCTCGTCCGGAGTGGCGAACACCAGCTGATCCTCGCTCTGCGGATTGCCCAACTGGTGGAAATAGATCGCCTGATTGTAATTTAACGCCTGGAAATCCTGCCCTTCCTCTGGCTCGGGGAAGCGGGAATAGATGAAGCCTTCTTCACCCACCCAGCTGAGGCGGGTGAACTTCGCCCATCTGATTTCGTCTTCCAGCTCTTCGCCGGTGGTGACATCCAGCACCTTCAGGATGCGCCAATCAGTACCACCATCCTGTACACTGTATCCCAGTTTTCTGCCGTCGAGAGATGCCCACCAACCGGCCAGCGCAGTCGCACCATCGCTGGCCCATGCATTGGGATCGAGCAGTAAGCGGCGTTCGCCATCAAGTCCGTCTTGCACAAACAATTGCGATTGATTCTGCAGCCCGGAATTGCGCGTATAGAAGTAGTTTTCGCCCGCTTTGCGCGGGATACCAAAACGCTCGTAATCAAGCAGCGCCCCCAGCTTTTCCTTGAACCAGTCATTGCCGGGCAATGTGTCAAGATAGCCATCGGTTACCTTGTTTTGCTGGGCCACCCACTCCGCCACTTCTTCGTCATTTCGCACATCGTTTTCGAGCCAGCGATAGGGATCAGAAATTTCTTCGCCGAAGATCGTTTCAACAATCTCCTCGCTTCGGGTTTCGGGATACATCGGGGCGGGAACCTCATGTGCTGCGGTGATGGCGGGATTGGCGGCGTTAGCGGAAAACGCAAGCAAGCAGGCAGCACCTGCGAGGATACGGAAACGGATCATTTAGTACTCCGGGGGAAGTTTGCGACTGTTGCTGTTGTAACCAAATGTCTCGGCTTTGCAATTGGAGTGCAGAACGCATGCCTACGATATCCCGCCGCGGCGATAAAAGCCAAAGTCCTTAACCCGGTGGTAACCATAAAGTTTTAATCCGGGCCCATGATACTTACGCGCAACAATATTTTTCCGGTGCGTCCATGGCAGTGAAGAATTTCCTCCAAGGGCTATCAGGCAATAAAGAAGGTCCGGTCGATGGCCAGTCAAGAGCGCTGCGCGCGAGGGTTCTTGATGAGTATGACCGTGCAGGAATTGGCTGGATATGGGCCACAGATGCCGCCGGCAATTTGATCTACCTCGCCGACAAAGCCGCCGAAATGCTGGGGGTGGGTACAGATGATCTAATCGGCAAGCCGCTGGATGAACTGTTCGAAATTGACTCAAGCGGGAGCGAAGAAGGCAATGCCCGGCCGCTAAGATTTCAACTGAAAGCGCGCCAAAAAATCCGCGACCAAATCGTCAGGTTTTCACATAGCAATTCGGGCCAGGAAGCTCGCCAAATCTGGTGGTCAATATCGGGGCGCGCAGTGTGCGAAACGACAGGGGAATTCGCCGGATATCGGGGCAGTGCCAGCGACGTCACCCTCAAACACGAGCGCAAACTCGTCGATTCAAAACTCGCAGATTTCGATTCGCTAACCGGTTTGGCCAATCGCCACCAGATGAAACGCCAGCTTGATGGTACTTTGGCGGCATTCAGGGCATCGGGGCGCCCCTGCGCTCTGATGATGATGGATCTCGACAAGTTCAAACGGATCAACGACACGCTAGGCCACCAAGCCGGTGACGCGTTACTGATCGAAGTAGCCGAACGGTTGAGGAATATCGCCGGAGATCGCGCCAAGATAGGCCGGCTCGGCGGTGACGAATTCCAGATCATGATCGCAGACGAAGATGACCGAGGCAAACTAGGCGAACTTGCCGATAAAATTATTCAAATCCTCTCCCAGCCCTATACGCTTGATGCAGGAAAACGAGCCATCATTGGTGCCTCGGTGGGTATCGCAGTTGCGCCATTCGACGGCGCCACCACCGAAGAGCTAATCCGATCAGCCGATCTTGCGCTTTACGCCTCCAAAAACGGCGGACGCGGGCAATTCCGTTTTTATGCAGCCGGCCTAAAAGACGAAGAACAGGAACGTCAGAGTGTTCTTGATGATTTGCGAGAGGCGCTGGAGGTCGGCCAGCTACACCTCCAGTATCAACCAGTGGTCTCGATCGAAAGCGGCCATGTTGTAGGCCTGGAGGCACTGATGCGCTGGGAGCACCCAGAACGCGGCTACGTCAGCCCCGACCAGTTCATTCCGGTTGCCGAAGATAGCGATCTGATCAATAATCTGGGTGAATGGGCTCTGCGCACCGCCTGCGAAGCCGCCAAGAAATGGCCGAAGAGTTTGCGTGTAGCCGTCAATGTTTCGGCGGTTCAATTTGCCAACCCCGGCCTGCCCAATGTCGTCGCCAATGCGTTGGCACATTCCGGGCTGGAACCCGATCGTCTAGAATTGGAATTAACCGAAAGCATTTTCGTCGGTGATAATGATGACACCGAAAAGATGTTCGCCCAACTCAAGGGCCTCGGCGTGAGGCTGGTGCTCGATGATTTCGGCACTGGCTATTCTTCGCTCAGCTATTTGCGCGACGCGCCATTCGACAAGATCAAGGTCGACAAGAGCTTCGTCGATAGTTGCACCCAAAAAGACAAGAATAGCGCCAAGATCATCGCTGCCATCGTTGGGCTTTCCAATGCGCTTAACATGGAAACAACGGTCGAAGGGGTCGAGGCGTTAGATCAGCTCGAAGTGGTTAAATCCCACGGAGCAAAACTGGTTCAGGGTTTCATTTATTCGCGGCCACTTAGCGAGGAAACCGTACTCAAGCGAATCCAAACCGGCGAATTCACCATTGTGCCAGATGGTCCCGATACCTATCGGCCAGATCGCCGGTCGGTGTTCCGTAGCATTGGCGTGATCCATGAGGACTACTATTACAACGCAGTTATGCGTGACCTCTCGCGCAATGGTGCTGGACTGGAAGGCCTCGTTGGTGTCGATGTAGGTGCCCATTTGGTCTTGGACCTCGGCGAAGGCCAATTGGCAGTTTGCAAAGTTATTCGCTCGGTCGATGCGCAAATCGGCGTAGAGTTTGAAACCCAACTGACCAGCGATGGTTCGGGCGGCCTTTGCACCCGGCACCGAATATCCTCATATACAATTGCTGCGGCGGGCCTTCCGAACAGACCTGGCACTGCCGGGCCCACCGAAGGCAAGCGCGACCTGTCGAAACCAAAATTCTTGGAAGTCAGCGTCTAAATTCAGCAATGGCAAGGTGTTGCCAGCTACCCAGTTGGATAGATTCAATCCATTTGCGCAGGGGCCAATTGCGCAGGGTTTGCAACGAAAAGAGGCCAGAAGTTTCCTTCCGGCCTCTCTCGGTGACTGTTTTAAAGAACGCGGTTTATGCGTCTTCGAATTCTTCTTCGTCCTGGTTCATTACCGGACCGCTGTCTTTGCCGCGTGCTTCTACATCGCGGTCGACGAATTCGATGATTGCCATGTGCGATGCATCACCGGCACGGAAACCGGCCTTGATGATCCGCAGATAACCACCTTCGCGGTCGCGATAACGATCAGCCATAACGTCAAACAGCTTCTTAACCTGCTTTTCGTCGAGCATACGGGCCATCGCGAGGCGGCGATTGGACAGGCCGCCACGCTTTGCAAGCGTAACCAGCTTTTCAACGTAGGGGCGCAGTTCCTTGGCTTTCGCGACAGTCGTCTTGATCTGCTCATGCTTGATGAGCGCATCAGCCATGTTGCGGAACAAGGCCTTGCGGTGGCCCGACTTACGCGACAGCTTACGCTGTGAAATACCATGACGCATATTTGTTACTCCTGTTTATCGACCCTTCCGGGCGGGAAGCCGGTTCCCACCTTCCCTGAAGGGATCGACGTTCGTTAGGGGCCCGTATCAGGTAGCCCAAAGCTGGCGGCGCTTAGGGTGCGCCGCCGAAACCCCTTAACCCAGCAGCTCTTGTTCGAGCTTCTTGGCCATTTCTTCGATATTCTCGGGCGGCCATCCGGGGATGTCCATGCCGAGGCGCAGGCCCATGCTCGACAGTACTTCCTTGATTTCGTTCAAGGACTTGCGGCCAAAGTTTGGCGTACGCAGCATTTCTGCTTCGGTCTTCTGTACAAGATCGCCGATGTAGATGATGTTATCGTTCTTGAGGCAGTTTGCCGAACGAACCGACAGTTCCAACTCGTCGACCTTCTTGAGAAGGTAACGGTTGAGCTGGTTCGCATCGGATTCTTCCGGCTGAGCGGCCATGCCGATCATCTGGCCTTGCGGCTGCGGAATGCCATCTTCGAAGTGGACGAACAAAGTCAGCTGATCCTGCAGGATACGCGCAGCATAGGCCACCGCATCTTCAGGAGTGATCGTACCATCGGTTTCGATCGTCAGGTTGAGCTTATCGTAATCCAGTTCCTGGCCAACGCGGGCGTTATCAACCTTGTAGCTGACCTGACGCACTGGCGAATACAGCGAATCGACCGGGATCAGGCCAATCGGCGCATCCACCGGACGGTTTGCTACAGCTGGAACATAGCCGCTGCCGGTGTCGGCAGTCAGTTCCATGTTGAAGCTGGCACCGTCATCGAGATGGCAGATCACAAGATCCTTGTTCATCACTTCGATGTCGCCAGAAACAGCGATATCGCCAGCTTTGACAGTGGCCGGGCCAGTTGCGGATAGCTGCAAACGCTTGGGGCCTTCGCCTTCCATGCGCAGAGCGATCTGCTTAACGTTCAGGACGATGTCGGTGACATCTTCACGCACGCCGGCAAGCGACGAAAATTCATGCAACACGTTCTCGATCTTGATCGAGGTAATCGCGGCACCTTGAAGCGAAGACAGCAGCACGCGGCGCAGAGCATTGCCAAGCGTGAGGCCGTAGCCGCGCTCAAGCGGTTCAGCCACAAAAGTGGTCTTGCGCTTACCTTCACCACCATCCTTGATTTCAAGGCTGTTGGGTTTCTTGAGTTCCTGCCAGTTCTTGGTATTGACGGACATGGATTTCCCCTGGAGTTCAGTTCGGGCGGGATCGGTGCGGTGACTTACTGGTCAATACCCGCGGCCGATCCATGAAAACACGGCGATCTGTGAAACTTCACAAACCACCGAGAAGGCGGATTAGACGCGGCGCCGTTTAGACGGGCGAACCCCGTTATGCGGTATCGGCGTAACGTCACGGATCGAAGTAATCGTGAAGCCAACAGCCTGCAGGGCACGCAGCGCGCTTTCGCGGCCGGAACCCGGGCCTTTGACTTCGACTTCCAGGGTCCGCACACCGTGTTCGGCGGCTTTCTTACCGGCGTCATCCGCAGCCACCTGAGCGGCGTATGGAGTTGACTTGCGGCTTCCCTTGAAGCCCATCGTACCTGCACTGGACCAGCTAATAGCATTGCCCTGTGCGTCGGTGATGGTGATCATTGTGTTGTTGAAACTGGCGTTTACGTGCGCAACACCGCTGGAAATATTTTTCCGCTCGCGGCGCCTTATGCGCTGTGGTTCGCGTGCCATGATATGTTTATCCTGTTCTTATAAGAAGATGAGGTAAGTGCGTGCCAAACTGGCCGTTGCTTACTTCTTCTTGCCCGCGATAGCCTTTGCCTTACCCTTGCGGGTGCGGGCATTGGTGTGGGTGCGCTGGCCGCGGACCGGCAGGCCCTTACGGTGACGCAACCCGCGGTATGAGGCCAGATCCATCAGACGCTTGATATTCATCGCAACGGTGCGACGAAGATCACCTTCGACAGCGTGTTCCGCGTCGATGGTTTCACGAATTTGAAGGATTTCCGCATCCGAAAGATCCTGAACGCGGCGAGCATGATCGATGCCCAATTTGTCCGCAATCTGGACCGCCGTTGTGCGGCCGATACCGTGAATATATGTCAGCGCGATAATAACGCGCTTATTAGTGGGGATATTTACCCCGGCAATACGAGCCACTTAATTCTCCATGCTCCACAGGGATACACGCGGGCTTTCCGGTCATCGGAAGGGCGCGCCCCTATCTCAACGCTACAAATTCACCAAAGCTACAAAGCATCAAAACAACAAAAGCCCGGATGGCGTGCTCTATGGCTACCGCCTGCCGGACAATCCTCGTGTTCGAATAATGTAACTTCGAATGAAAGCCGCGCTTAAGATGATTCTTGCAGCACGTCAACCGGTAAGCGCGCAAACGCCAGGGCAATCGGGCGAACAAGCAGGTGACAAGCGGCTGAATTGCTGAATCTATGCATATCCTCTGATTTGGAAGAGGGGATTTTGTGTTGGATAGTAGTGATCAGTCGCGCGGTGCGCTTGGCGAG
>Ga0209702_10001027_pt1 | contig 56470 bp, 55 predicted proteins | sample FRY01_FD_187210 | JGI IMG/M metagenome (GOLD analysis project Ga0209702, IMG submission 187210) | Freshwater microbial communities from Lake Fryxell liftoff mats and glacier meltwater in Antarctica - FRY-01 (SPAdes) (version 2) | ecosystem: Environmental > Aquatic > Freshwater > Ice > Glacier...
TTCGAGATATAAGAGAAGTCGAGAAATTTTTCCGCACCGATGAGCCTGCCGGAAATGTTATCCGGGCTGCGAAGTTCAATAACGGTATCTTTGACCATGAAAGCTTGCCCCAGATGAAACTCTTCGAGCAATTTAAGAGGCTGGTCGTTTTTCCAAGGGCTAGTTTCCAGTAATCTCGAAGTATCGTCGGCACCTAGCTTGTTGTCTCGCAACTGGGCTTGAAACGCCGGGAATTCATGGACGGAAACTTGGGCGGAGTTCTGGACCAAAAAACTATCAACCTTGTAATAACGATTCTCTTCGCCTTTGTACTTTGTCTGATTAGGGCCCATGGTATTTCGAATAAGAACAGCACTGTCGGTATCTGTCTGGAATGCCAAGTCTGGGAGTTTTGCAATTAAGGAATGGTTTATTTCAACTTGAGGGCTCGATTGCAGACCTGCGTAAATCAAACTGGATTTCGTACCTTGCATGAATGAACAATGCTGAAACATTACCGGGTTATCCATATCGGTTTTCCCCGAAAAATGAATAACGGAGTAATGTGGTCCAAATACACAATCGGTTATCCTGATGCGCGAATTTCCTTTTTTAATTATTGCATCACAACCCCCGCCATCCGGTTGCCTGTAAGAAACAGGTTCAGGTTTTCCGATTTCGTTAAGTGGTGAAACAATCTGTTCGAAACCAAGAAAACAGCAATCTTCTATATTAATCAGGGGTTTTGTGTTTTCGGGAGAATCTATTAGCAGAGATGCCAATTGTCTATTCTCACTTTGAACAGCTTGTGCCTGAATAAATTCACAGCGTCTTAAAACCAGTGTTTTTTTTCCCCGGTAGGTTATCCCATGCATTTCGGTGTCTGTGGATCGGGCATCAATTGCGATGTTGACATCTTGTATGGTGGCATCATCTGAATCGATGGCGAAGGCAGACCAAGCAATGGGGTTGGTAGAGGATCGGGCATCATAGTTTAATCTAATGGTGGGCCTTTTAACGGAGTCCTTGCCCCGGATTTTTATTTGTGCATTGTTGATGATCAATCCTGGCTCTTGTTTGTCATTTTCAGGCGTCAGGTCAAGATCTTTGGATAGGATGATCTCAATTTGCCTTGCGTCCTTATTTCGTTGGAGCCATTCTCGTAGGTCTTTTAAAGTTGGTTCTTCCGATTCATACCTAGTTATCAACCCAGCTTTTGATTCCGTCGCTGGGTTATTGATCGGTGTATTCTCCCTTGGTTTATCGACCCCTGAATCATGAAGCAAAGGCGAATCGTTGGAGGCGGAGCGCTGGTTTTTAAAAGGCCAATTTCCCTCTACACTTGGTGATTTACTTTGCAGAGAATCCATAAAGACAAGCGCAAGTGTGATAAATAACCCTACCAATGCCAAGGGATAAGTCAGGCTTTGGTGCCTGCCTTCCGGGCTAATAAGGGTGCTGCCTGATGCTTTAATCTGAGAATCCTGAGTCGCAATGCCAAGCCTAATTGCAACATTTTCCATCTCGTCAAGCATTGCTTGGGGCGACTGGTACCTATCGATCGGTAACTTTGCCATCATTTTGTCTAGAAGCATTGCTATTTCATCAGGTAAATCTGGAATCAATACTCGGGGATCGGTGGGTTTAACATGCTGATGATGGTAAAGTTTTCGCGCTGCGGTACCTTCTGGAACCACTGCATGGCCTGTAATCAAATGATAAAAAGTGCACCCCAGCGAATAAATATCGCTGCGATGATCTGCATCCCGTGGTTCTAGTGCCTGCTCGGGTGAAATATAATCAAAGGTGCCTAATGTCATTCCGGATTGTGTCAGCCCGCCTTCATTGGGCCCAAGTGATCTGGCAAGACCCATGTCCACCAATTTTACCAAGCCTGTTGGCGTTATGATGATGTTGGAAGGCTTGATATCTCGGTGAACGACATTACGGCTGGCGGCATGATTCATCCCGCGGGCAACTTGAATCATGTAAAGCAATGCTTCTTGGTAGGGGATGGTATTGCGTGCGGTTAGAATCTCACGCAGGTTTTTTCCCTCGATGAATTCAAAAGCGATGAAACTTAGGTTTTGATCTTCACCGCAATAAAATACCCGGGCGATGTTTTCGTGATCAAGCCTTGCTGCGCTTCTTGCCTCTTGATGAAACCGTAAAACATTCTCGTTTTCTTTTGCCATATCAGGGGGCAATACCTTAACCGCTACGGTTCTATCCAACAAAGTGTCTCTGGCTTTTAAGACGGTAGCCATCCCACCTTTTCCTATGGCCCCAATCAATTCATAATGCCCGAGTTTTTTACCTTTGAAAACATCTGGAGGGGTTTCTGCTTCTGCAGACTTTACCAACTGGGGTGGGGTTCGTGAAACAATCGTTGGAACATCGTCGGTTGATTCGATGCCAGAAGCAAATAATAAAGCAGCAGGGTCGGACGGATCCAAATCAATGTGGAGCTTGGGCAGTGGGCCGGGTGTTCCCAGCAGCACTTCCTTTGGTAATTCAGAATTCGAAGATTCACTATTCATCGAACAATGGTTCCATTTCAATGCCATCTATGAATTTTAAAGGGCGGCAAAGAATTCCTGCAATGATTATCCTTGATCAACAGTTTAAAGCAACCCGGGAATCAAGAAAGTGCAAACCCAAGGTGCAGATCAAGCTTAAAGCAAATTAAAGGTACCCCTAGTTAAACCTACCTGATTGCTAGCCTTTAGGTTTTGCCAAAGATTTCTACCATCATTTTTACCCGAAAGTACCGAACCGTACCCATCGAGAATTTTCTGTACTTCTAGGTTTGATTCTCTGAGGAATTCAATCCTGAAGTAAGATACATGCATTTCAATAAGTCGTTTTAAATACTCTGCTGCAGATTGGGGAACTGAATTGTAAACCGTGTTTCTGCAACCCGAATCCACCCCAACGGGGAACTCTGCGCCCGTGCTGCGATCGCGCAGTGAAACTTTGTGAGTTTCGCAGGGCCTGCCACAATCGCGGTGATCTTTGCCCGAAGAAAGAAAAGCAGCAAAGATGCAATGCTCCATGTGAAACATGGGCATATGCAGGTGAGTGCCGATTTCCAGTGCCATGGGGTCCGATCTCATCACCAGTTGCTTGAGCTGTTCCCAGTTAAGATCGTTCCCAGGGGCTAGGCGCTCCAATCCTTCATCAAGCATCATGCGAGTGCTTATTTCATTGACGCAATTGAGCGACCAATCGCCAATCAGCCTGAGGGATGGTTCATGTATTTTAGCATATCTAAGGGCGCTAATATTTCGAATCAACAAGGCATCGGGTTGGTATTTAATTACTTGGGTAAGAAAGCCATCTTCGCCCGGTTTGATTACCCGCAAGGTTGCCAAAGAAATAGGAATCCCAGCCGAGTTTGCTTTGGTTACGGCCTCTTTGTAAAGCTTGGTATCTTCAAAATCGCAATGAATCATTGAAATCTTGGTGGCTTGAGGGCTTTTTGCCCAAGCAAGCACTGCATCGAGTTGCCCATGATTGCGCACCAAAGGCACAAGCGAAGGTGGTTCGTGTTGCAGTGGTTTAGAAACTTGGATTTGCGCCCGCAATTGTTCTAGCGCATGAGTCCTGACAATGGGCCTGACTTGGTTGTTTTTTCGAGTATCAATCAACTGATCCACCAATTCGCGTCGAAGTTTGTTTAAGATCGCGGGGGGAATCATCGGTTTTCCCAAAATATTAAGCTCAATCGTGCCCAGCGAAAATGGTGTGCTGCCCAGTCTGCCAAGATATTCCTTTGCATCGCTTAATTCAAAAGGGCGCTGGTGTGCCTCTTGTACCGGGCCTTCCCATGTTGCTTTTGCAGATGTGCCATCCGTGCAAAAGGCTTCAACCTGCAACGGACCATTGGTTTTGCAATCCAGCTTAAAATTTAAAGGTGTGCGATGAACGACAAGATCACGAGCGAAACTGGCTTCCATCCGTTTTCGGAAATCCGGATCGTCTGTTTTCCAAACGGGGGCATCCAGAACCTCTTGCTTATTTACTTCTATTCCGCCATGTAATCGTATTTCAATTACATCACTGATTCTGGTTTTTTGAATTTCAACAACGCGGCCGCCCGGCTCTTTATCTTCAGGGCGGGCCAGATCAATCACAATCCCATCGCCTGTTTGCAAGGGTAAGGCTTGGCCTAGATGATCTTTGTCAAGTTTTAGAAAGAGGGTGCCTGCTTTGATGTCGATAATGCGACCAAGTAATAAGCCTCGACTCTTGGGGAATCGCCCACGAACTAGTTTTTGATGATTGTTTCCGTGAAGGAAACCCGGTGTGAATCCGCGTGAAAAAGCCATCGTAAGGTCGTTTAACTGGATTTTATCAGGTTCAAAAGGTCGGCCTTCCATGGCGCAATCGATTGCCTCACGATAAAGCCTTGTTGTTGCAGCAACATAGGCCGCTCCTTTTAACCGCCCTTCAATTTTGAAACAGGTTACCCCTGCCTGAATGAGTTCTGCAATTTGCGCATGGCCTGCAAGATCCTGCGGGCTTAATAGATAAGCCTTGTCGCCAAGATTGGCTTTTTTCCCATCCACGATCATATCATAGGGCATCCTGCAAGCCTGTGCACATTGGCCCCGATTGGCGCTGCGCCCGCCCAATGCTTCGCTGGTAAGGCATTGGCCGCTGTAAGCAACGCATAATGCGCCATGAACAAAAACTTCCAAGGGAATGGTGCTCTCTTCGGAAATCTTGGCAATTTGTTCGATCGACATCTCGCGTGCTAATACAGCTTGAGTGGCCCCAAGCTCTTCAGCAAAGGTGGCCCCTCGGGAATCGGAAATCGTCATCTGAGTGCTTGCATGAATTTCTAATTCGGGAACCGCCAACCTTGCAAGCTTGGCTAAGCCCAGATCTTGGACAATGACTGCATCTACCCCCGCACGGGCGATTTCCTGAAGATATCTTTCAGCTTCTTTTAGTTCTTCTGAAAAAATCAAAATGTTAAACGCTACAAATGCTCGAATATTGTGGCTGTGAAGATAAGCCACTACCTTGGGAAGTTCCGCAAGAGTAAAGTTGGTTGCTCTGTGCCTGGCATTAAATTGATCAAGTCCAAAATAGACTGCATCGGCTCCGTTGGCTGCTGCTGCCTTTAAGCAATCCCAGTCCCCCGCGGGTGCCAGTAGTTCGGGTTTTCTTTTAGCTAGGGATTCCTGCATGGAAACTTTCTTGGATTCTGGAAAACTAAAGATTATATTCTAAGTATCATCTTACTGGAATCTACACGAGGTACGCCATGTTTAGACTGCTTTTTCTTAGTGTTTTGGCTTTTTCGATGTTCGGTTATTCGTATGGTGCAGATAATTTACCGCTTCTTTTTGAAGATGACTTCACGAAAGGCTTTGGTCGTTGGGTTTTTAGCGATAGTTCATGCTGGAAAATAGTCGATGCCAAGGATGGTTTCAAAGCTTTGAGCCAATTTAAAAAAGCCAGTGCCTTTAAGCCCCCTCATCGTAGCCCCTATCACTTTGCACTTGTGAAAGATCTCATCGTTGGAGATTTTGTGTTAGAAACCAAAATGCTCAGCACCATCAAGGATTATAACCACCGCGATCTATGCCTCTTCTTTGGTTATCAAGATCCTGCCCATTTTTATTATGTTCATCTCGGGAAGAAAACTGATGATCATGCAAATCAAATTTTCATAGTCGATGGCAGCGATCGGAAGAAAATTTCAATCAAGACAACACCCGGAACAAATTGGACTGACTCATGGCATAAGGCTCGCATCAAACGCAATGTCTCTACTGGATCCATCGAAGTTTTTTTTGATGATATGAATGAACCGATCATGACTGCAACCAACAAAAACTTTACCCATGGAAAAGTTGGCGTTGGTACTTTTGATGACACGGGCGATTGGGCAGATTTTAAAATCTTTGGGGAGAAGGCCAAGGGCAAATAAATTTTACGAAGGAAGGGCAGGGCGGATACTTGAAAGTATCTTTTCCGCTCCACCTTTTTTCATCTTCTCTGCCAACCTTAATCCTATCATTTCAACTTCCTTGATCGATCCGGTTTCATCCGCTATTATTCGTTGTTTGCCATCTTCTGATAAAACCACTGCTGTCAAAAAAATGATATCGCCTGTTATCTTCGTGCGAATACCAACCGGAACCAAGCACCCGCCCCCCAGATTTCTGAGCAGCGATCGCTCTGCAATTGTTTCAGCATGGGTTATCGGATCATCGAGTTTTTCCAAGAGTTGTAAAGTATTTGCATCATCATCCCTGCACTCAAGTCCAAGCGCCCCTTGTCCAACCGCGGGAAGCATCCATTCGGGGTCAAGAATTTCTTTGATTCGACTTTCAAACCCAAGTCGGATCAAGCCGGCTTCCGCCAGTATGATCCCATCGAGTTTTTCAGATTCAATCTTGTTCAGCCTAGTTTCAACATTGCCTCGAAGATGAACTAAGTTTAAATCTGGCCTGCGATAAATGGCTTGCGATCTCCGCCTTAAACTGGTGGTGCCAATAGTTGCATGTTGGGGCAGGGCATCGAAAGAACTGATGGTGTTGGAAACAAAGGCATCACCTGTAGACCCCCGCTTGGGAATTGCAGCAAGCTTAAGCCCTGCGACTTTTGCAGTGGGCAGATCTTTTAAACTGTGTACTGCGATATCAACGCTATTGTCTAGGAGTGCGAGTTGAATTTCTTTGGTAAATAAACCATCGGAGCCAATCTGGCTGAGAGCACGATCGCGAATCTGGTCGCCCTTGGTATCAAGAATAACCAGTTCGATTTTTTGTTCAGGGAAATGCTTTGCAAGGGTATCACGCACATAATGTGCCTGCCAAAGGGCAAGAGGGCTGCCTCTGGTTCCGATTCGAACTTTATGCATCTTTTTTTGCCCCCAGCTTTTCAAGACAGTTGCGTAAAAGGTTTGCTGTCTGCAAAGGAGTAAGATTCGAAGTTGTACAACGCAGATGTTCTTCGGGGTTCTTGTCTGCACGATCGAGCCTTAACCAAACAGGCATCAAGGTTTCAGAGTCGTGCTGATAACGAGGAAATAAATGCCAATGAAGGTGAGATACCTGGTTGCCTAAAAGTTCGTAATTAAGCTTTAGGGGCTCGAAAACTTGTTCGATGGCTTTGGCAACAAGACACATTTCATCAAAATAGGCGTGTCGAGATTCCGTTGAAAGGTCGTTAAGTTCACGCACATGTTGCTTGGCAACAACAATGCAATAGCCTTTAAAAAACTGCCACTTCCCCAGCAGCACGAAGCTATTGGGGAAGTTCCAAACAAGTTCTTCTAGTGGTAGAGAAGGAATGGAGGCAAGTTTTTGACAAAAAAAGCAGTTGGTCAACGAGAGAAAATCCTAAAGAAATTAAAGTTAGGGGATTAGTCCCCACCGCCGCCACCGAAATCCCCACCGCCGCCACCGAAATCGCCACCACCGCCACCGAAATCACCACCACCGCCATTATCGCCGCCACCAAACCATCCGCCACCACTATCGCTACTGCTATCGCCGCCACCAAACCAACCACCACCACCAGCATCATTGCCAGCATCATTGCCGAAGTCGCCGCCACCGCCGCCCGAGTTATCATCAATATCGCCGCCCGAACCGGAGTAATCCGAGTCTTGGGCAGAAGAGCCGTTATCGCCCGCGCTATTTTGATCAGCACCATAAGCGGAAGACCCCGAATGGCCACCCCCTAAAAAGTTGTTGTACAAATACATACCAGCAGCAGCGCCAAACATACCCCCCATGAGGGAGCTTAAAAAGCCGCCGCCCCCGCCGCCACCATAGCCAGGAGCCATACCGCCGCCACCATAACCCCCGCCGCCCGCCGTTGCCCCGCCCCCGCCAAACAGGGCTTTAAATATTGCGATGACCAGCCAAATCCCGCCAACCGCTAAAAGACCCATGCAAATCCAGCCACCAATAGGGGAGCGTTCGGCTTTATTTTCTGCATTAGGAGTAGGAACCGCAGCCACCGGTTTGTTTTGGTTGTTAACTGCAGGTGCCCCACCAGACTTGCGGGTTTCAGGGTGCGATTCCATTGCGGAATAAACAAAGTTGACTGCTTCGATCAGAGCTTTATCATTTTGCTTTTCTTTGAGTTTTGCAACCATGAGGCTGGTTAGGTTGTCGCGGTCAAGCAATGAAAAAGTTTTCTTTTGGGTTTCATTGCCGACTTCAATTTGAAGATGTGCAGGGTCTTTAGAAAGCAGGATATAAACCCCATTGACCCTAAGGCTGGAGGCTTGCTTTCGTGCCCATTGGTCAAACATTCGTCCGACTGCAGGTTTATCTTTAGGATCAACGCCTTTCTTGAAATCTTCTGGGACACTGTTGAAGGTTTCGATCACAAGATCATGCTTGAATCGTTTTTCAATGTCTAAGATTCTGCGGTTGGCTTCGGACTTTGCATTTTCAGAAAAAAAACCTGCAGTATCTTTGACCTCGCGGTATTCAGCTTTTAAGTCGCTATTTATTCCCAAGCAAAGTACCACCGCCCCGAGTATACTTAAGTTTTTCATGATGCTTATCATGAGTTTCCCTTTCAAAGAATGAATGTTCCCAACAAAAGCCATTATAAAGTAATTCGGGTTTGTGATACGAATATTACGGCGATTTTCTAAAATGTTGCAAATAAAGCCAAGTACCCCCTAAGAAAGCAGATATGCTTGAAAAAATTCACGCTACGACCATTTTGGCGGTCAGGTACCAAGGCAAAGTGGCCTTAGGCGGTGATGGCCAAGTAACATTGGGCAATATAGTAATGAAACACGATGCCTAAAAAATCCGCAGACTTTTTTAGGGAAAAGTGCTTGCAGGCTTTGCCGGTGCAGCTGCAGACGCTTTTGCACTCATCGAACGCTTTAAATCTAAATTGAAGGATTATCAAGGTTTAGTCCCCCGTGCAGCCATCGAATTGGCCCGGGAATGGCGCACAGATCGCATGTATAAGAAGATTAGAAGCCATGTTGATTGCAGCAGATCAGGAAAATGTGCTTTTAATCAGCGGCAGTGGCGATGTAATCCAGCCAAGTGATGGCATAGTAGCAACCGGCCTGATTTGTAAAAGCGTGTGAAGTTGATTTGCAGGGGTAGTGGGGAACTTGGTCAGGGTAGTCCCGCCAGCGTTGTTCTGGGATACCTTCTAATTAATTTTGCTTGTTCTCCCTCGAGTTATTGAAAAACTCCAAGGCTAACATGCCTTGCAAGAAGGGTATTCACCGAACGGTTACGCCAACAGTAATCTTGATGCCACTGAAATAGTGCAAAAATCGCTGGCGCAGGCAGCAACTGGCGCCTGAAATGCGCAAAGATGTAACCCCTAAAAATAGCATCATGATCGGGACCACAGGCGTTGGTAAAACTGAAATCGCACGCAGATTGGCCCAATTGGTAGGCGGCCCGTTCTTTAAAGTTGAAGCCACTAAATATACCGAAGTGGGATACCATGCGTTGGTAAAACTGAAATCGCACGCAGATTGGCCCAAGATGTTGTTGCAGGGTCAGCCACTAAATCCACATGACGAACTTCGGTAATTTTTGAAACAATAAAAACGCCGTCTTCTTTTTCGCCTTCACCCTGTGCATTGTGACTAAGACCAAAAAGGTCTGGCATCTGTTCGGCTGCACTAAATACACTTTCAAAAATACGATGTCCGGGATTAAGCCAAAGATCGCCAAATAAGCCTTTACCCTCGACATACCTTACATTGATTAGCTTACCGCATCGGTCGTATGCTGAGCGTGTATCGCTGGGGTCGTCGGGATGATCAACATTTACTTTGATGCCCTCATATAGCGGTAAAGCTTTTTTAAGGGCTTCTGGCAAATATCTACGGCCGTTATCCGAGTCAAAGCCAATGATCTTGACGCCATAAATTAAGCATTTTTTTCGATCCACTTTGAGCGGTTCGAATGAAAGCTTAGCTTCTGAAATCCAGATTTTTTTCAATAGCTTCGATGCCATGCCCGGCAGTATGCACAAATCGGGTAGGCCATGTCAAATTGAGCGGGGTAAATTATTTAACAATAAAAAAAATGATTGTTAAGGGCTTATTCTTTTGCTGTATCGACGAGGTGTTTTATTTTAGCAAGTGTTTTATCATCAAAGGGTTCAAACTCATCAACCCAACCACCGCCACGAACTATTGACAGTAAATTCCACTCGGGCATAGCCTCATCAAAATTTAGTTCAACAATACGGCCTTTCTCAAAAGCTGTTCGAACTAGCAAAGTGCTGTAAGGTGGTTCACCTTTCACGGCAACAACTTCAAAAAACTTATCGTTCATATAGTTACTATAGCACTGTATTACCATAATTCAATTATATTGTTGTTTAAAGACAACACTTATGCCTCGTTTTTCCATTTCCTCTAAAATATAGTGTAGTTCCTTATCTCCTTTTGTGGCATTTTCGTCACCAGCATTAGTCTTAGGTGGTTTTAAATTGATTACTAAAGATTCGACATGGTCAAGAGTTAATTCACCATGAAATTGTGCTTCAATATAATCGCTAGGTTGTTCAAGGCCTTTCAACTGTCTAATTGTATCAAGTCTTTTTCCCCTCATTGGTACAGAATAACCAGAAGGATTTTTTGCCGGACTAGAGACTATATTATCTCTTTCATTCAATGAATCCCCATAGGTTTTGGTAGGCGGCCCGTTCTTTAAAGTTGAAGCCACTAAATATACCGAAGTGGGATACCATGGCCGAGATGTCGAAAGCATGATCCTCAACCTCGCAGAAGTTGCAGCGGGCATGATCCGAAAAGAACAACGAAAATCGGTGGAAACCAAGGCTGCAGAGCGACTTGAACAATGCTTGCTAGACTTGCTTTTGCCTAGCACCGCACCCTGGTTCTGCCGAAGATGAGGATGCGAATGTGAAAAGCAATCACGCTCGGAAAATCATGAAAGAAAGGCTCAAAGCGGGCGAATTGGAAGAGCGCATGGTGGAATTATCCATCGAGCAAAAAGTTGTGCCTGTGCAGGTGTTTTCTAATATGGGAATGGAGAACATGGATGCTGATTTTCAAAGTATGTTTGAAAAAATGCTGCCCAAGAACTCTCAGACTAGGCAGGTTAAAATCTGGGATGCCCGAAAGATTATTCTCGAGCAAGAAACCGAAGCCTTGACCGATAGGCAGGCCGTCAATGAAAAAGCAGTGGAATTGGTCGAGAACCAAGGCATCATATTTCTTGATGAAATCGACAAGGTTTGCACCAGTGGGCAATCACAGGGGGTCTGATGTTTCTCGCCAAGGGGTGCAAAGAGATTTACTTCCCGTGGTGGAAGGAACAACAGTAAATACGCGAAATGGCCCTGTTAAAACCGACCATATTCTGTTTATTGCAGCCGGTGCGTTTCATGTTTCAAAACCATCCGATCTAATGCCCGAGCTTCAGGGTCGCTTCCCCCTCCGGGTGGAATTGACGAAGAAGTGCGACATATGAAGAAGACCGCATGGGGTCGCTTCCCCATCCGGGTGGAATTGACTGATTTATGTAAGGAAGATTTTTATCGGATTCTAACCGAAACCCAAAACTCACTCGCAATGCAGTATTCTGAATTACGGAAGACAGAGGGAATCACGCTGGAATTCACCAAGGATGGCTTAGAGGCCCTTGCTGATATAGCTTTTGAAGTAAATTCATCAACCCAAAATATTGGCGCAAGAAGATTGCATGCCGTGATGGAAAGGGTCGTGGGAGAAATTAGCTTTCATGGTTCAGATCTGGATGAAAAGACCCAGAAAATAGATTCAGCCTATGTGAAAAATAGGCTGAAAGATGTGTTGCAAAGAGAAGATCTTGCCCGATTTATCCTATAAAAACCTCTTTATCTTATAAAACAGGGCTTACGCAGAAAAGGAACTGTAGCCCACTGCTTTATCGTTTTGAATCTTTTCCATGATCCAAGTGTTGGCATCCTTGAGCATCTCAGAGTGAATGCGATGGTTAGTCCCATAAGTTCGCCAGAAAGGATTCATGCCCGCAAGAATCATGCTATCGCGGTCTTTTTCAGCAGTTCGTGCAGTCACTACAGAGTTAGCAATACCATGGCCCATAAACACGGGCAGATTCTTCAAGGCCTGAATGCGCCACAGTGGTGCTTGATGACGGGGCAGGTGCCCATTAAGCGATAGAATCCCAGCAAACTTTTCTGGGTACTGGAAAGCCATGCGATAAGCTAAAGTTGCACCTTCACAGAAACCAGCAAGAAAAACCCTGTTCAAATTGATGTTGTAAGAGCCTTGGGTTTTTTCGATCGCATTAAAAATGTAATCTTCAACCATTGCATCGCTAGAACCATCAGGGCCCCAAGTGTATGCATCTTTGTGCTTGGGGTTTTTTTTAACCATGGTGGTATGCATGCCACGCAGGGAAATCGAAATATAATTGCGTCTGCTCATGTGAGGAGCGTAGCGTAAAACTTGTTCTTCGTTGCTACCATGCGCATGCAAGTAAACAATCAAAGGGTAGGCATAGTTGGGTTCATAATGAACGGGTAAAAAAGTGCGAAGCGGAAGTGCCTCTGGGGAAAATACTTTGGAGTCATAAAACCCCTCGGTAGGTTGTTGAGTGATAAGAGATAAATTAAGGGGAGCCATAAGCACTCCAAAGCTTTCTATAATTTCCAAACGCCCCATGTTTTGAAATAAAATCAAGGCAAGCGTTTAGGATGTACTGCGTTCCACTGCGCAAAGTCTACGGTGTATCTCCGGTTGAGTCAACGAAAGACTTAAGTCAAACTTTGAAAAAAACGCTTATAAGACAAGGGAAAGTGATGAATAATCCGGTTAGGTCAGGTAGGTTGAGATGGGCCGATTTGGAGAATTAGAACAGGTCTATCGATAAAGACAAACCTGATGGCTGCGAAACGGTTGCCTAAACTGTTTGTATTTACTAAATGTTTTATATTGCGCATTTGTAATTATAAAATCAGTGTGCAACTGATTAGCTACTTGCAAAAGTAAATGGGTGAATAGTAAATCCGAAGATTTTAGAGATGCGAAGCAAAAAAACAGAAAAGCGCAGCTTAAATTATGATACTACGGGCGCTCTTCTGCTTGGGGCGGGGCAGAAATAACCTTGAAATCGATTGATTTTTTGCAAGAGCGTGGAAGATGACCTGAAATGGCAGTATCTTCAACACTAACCCATAGGGTGTATAAACCGGGCTGCAATTTAGGGGGAACCCTTAACTGGAAGGTAAGGTGGTAATCAGACCTTTGGGCCCTGCTGCGGTCGATTCGTGGGGGGAAAGCCATACTAATTATCTTGCCATTGCTGTCGTGAATCTCAAGATTGCTTGAAAGCATGGATTCATAAACTTCGTGATCCTTGCTGCAATGAACATTTTCGACCTCAACATAAACCAACATTTTTTCGCCAGATAGATTACCTTTGCCTTGCTGAAAACCATAGTTGGAAGTTAGAGGATCAAAAGAACCAAAGCCATGAATATCCTTGCAAAAGTGAAGGTTTTCAAGGTTTAGGGTCGCCTGCATGCGCAGTTTTTCTTGAGCTTTGCCCACCAACTCCAAAGCTTGTGAGGCTTGTTTGAAATCCAAAACATCATGTTTTAACATCAATCCCGCCGCTGTTAAAAGAAATTCGACAAGCTCCGGATTGGGAACTGTGCCATCTTTTAAAGTTTTGCTTGCTAGTTCAGGCTTGTTTTCAAGGATTTGCTTAAATGCCAATGCTGCGGGGGGCAAAGTTAAAACTTCTGGAATAAGCTTGGGCTCTAGCTGTTTTTTTTCTTCAATGGGAGTTTTTGCTTCTTCCAAAGTTGGGCCTGTAAACGGTATTTGCATTTCTAAAGCAGGCTTTTCAGCCTTTATTGGCAAAGGTTCCATTTCTTTGATTGTTTTTGGTTCAGCATTCGTATTTTCAGGCTCGGGTGGGGGCGGAATACTTAAAGGTTTAGGCGCATCCGCTGCCAATTTCTGCTTTGCTTCCTGTTCTGATCTTAGCGATAGAAGTTTTAATGCAGGGGGAAGATCTTCAGCATTCAATTCCTTTTGCACTTTGGGAGATTCGGGCTCCTTAGGTTTTTTTTCTGTTGTTTTTTTTGTTATGATCTCTGCTTTTGCAATTATTCTGGATGGATCCTTGTTTTCATCATCCAAGGAAACCGAACAATTATCATTTGCAATGGGCATCTGCACGCGTTGCAACTTTGCTTGGCCAAAGTTTGTGCAGCCACTTGCAAGGGGCAAAAAAACAAAAAACAAAATCATACGAAACGGCATAGCGATGAACATTCCTGTGCCTAAAAGATACATTAGGCGGGCAGGAATAACCGAGAATGATCTTAAGGTCAACCCTAGCCTTGAAATGAAAATGCAGATTGGGGCAATTAAACAGATTGGGCAAGGTAAATAACGAAAGCCGATGCCTAGTTAAACCCAGATTTTCATCTTACTAAATAGCGCTGGAGGTATTTTTCGCTCCGATACCCTTAAAATCTCACTGCGTAAGTATCGAGTACTTTGATGCCCGACCACAATCAACTCGTTTTTAAACATGGTTGCCCGTTCAACAAAATCATCGAGGTGCATGTGTCCGAACTTGTGAATTTTTTCTCTGCGATGTTTAGACCGAATAAAACTCATTTCCGTAATCAGCACCTTGGCCTCATAAACGGGGGGATAATTGTCTAATCCTGCAGGGCTGGTATCGCCTGTGTACGCCAGCAATGGGGTGCGAATTTCTTGGGTAACCTGTGTGCCTGAAAGTCTCAAATCACGAATTTTATCGCCAGAAAGCCCCTGAAATTCTTCTTTTAGCTTGTTGCGCCTTTGCCAAACCATAAACCCCAGCGAGGGAATCGTGTGGGTGGTTGCAAAAGTGGAGACTACATGATCTCTGCTTAATTCAAATTCTTGGCCCGCTTCTAAACCAACGAGGTTGCAATTCATACGGCCACGATCAAGCCGTTGGAAAACCAACAGAAGCTTGCGCAAATCTTCTACCGCATAAGCGGGGACATAAATATTTGGGGGTTCCATTTTCATCATGCGCCTGCGGGCGACATAAATGGGCAGGCTTGCAACATGATCGAGATGGGTGTGGGAGATGCACCAGTTAGGCGTGCCCATGAAATCCCAAGGCTGCGCCCCTAAATCGAAGCCCATTTTTAATTCCGGAACCCGCCAATAAGACTGTACCGCAGCCCTAGAATAGCCCTCAATAGTGAGATTTTCGTGTAAATGTCGCAGGTAAGGAGCGTTTTCGACCATGAGGTATTCCGCAGTTGAAAGCTTTATATGCCCAAAGTCACTATAAAAACAATGGGCTATAAAACCAAGGTGCACCTTTAATTTAAGGTTTGTAGGAATGATTTTAGAAGGTCTAGTTACCACGATCGGCAAAGAAGGAAAAATCCATGTGGCTCCTATGGGCCCCCGGGTTGATTTTTCCATGTCGCATTTGCTTTTGCGCCCGTATTCCACCTCCCAAACTTGCCAAAATTTACTCCAGCATCCCGAAGGGGTGTTTCATGTTACCGATGATGTCACTTTGATTGCCCGGGGTGCTATTGGTTTGATAGATTCCCCGCCAAACATGCCTGCAAGCATGGTCAAAGGCTTTGTTCTTAACGAAAGTTGCAGGGCCTACGAATTCAAGGTGGTGAAAGCGGATACTTCTGAGGATCGGGTTAGGTTGGAATGCGAAGTGGTGAAAGTTCATAGGCAGAGAGATTTTTTTGGTTTTAACCGTGCCATGTTTGCCGTTTTGGAAGCTGCTATTCTCGCTTCACGAACCGCCTTTTTATCGCCCGAACAAATCGAAAAAGAATTTACAAAATTATCCACTTTGGTGCAAAAGACAGGATCAGAAAAGGAAGCCTCGGCATTTTCACTCCTTGAACATTTTGTGCGAACCCAAGCCAATAAGTCAGGCCCGGAATCTTGATATGTCCATCCACCTATTTGATCCCCTTGCGCCTGCAATCTTCCCGCGCTATCCAGGCGCTTCAGATTTTCAGCGTATTTCTCAGGGGAAAGTCCGTGTCACTACAGGCAGTAGGTTGCATTTCGGTTTCTTAAACCTCACTCCGAATAATATCCCTTTTTGGAATGATCTAAATGGAGACCTCACACTCCCAGTGCGCAGGTTTGGTGGCATAGGCTTGATGATTCCAAACCCTGGGATTTCCGTGCTTACAGAAATATCAAGCTCTTGGAGTTATGAAGGTGGGCATGTGCAAAGGGTTGAAGAATGTGCCCGGATGTTGCAAGCTTATTGCGAAAAGAATAATCATCCGATCAAACCCTGCAAAGTGATAATTGAAAATTCAGCCCCCCATCATGTTGGCCTAGGTACGGGAACGCAACTCGCTCTTGCTGTTGGGAAATCCCTGCTGCTTGCCAATGGTTTTGATATGCCAACAAAAGAACTCGGCCCGGTTTTGGGAAGGGGCAACAGATCTGCAATTGGCCTCTATGGTTTTGATCATGGTGGGTTGATCGTGGAGGGTGGTAAAACCAATGAGGACAAAATATCCCCACTGATTTCCAATCTCCTTTGGCCCAAAAATTGGCAGATCGAATTGCAATACGAGAGTGAAAAGCCCGGGGTTCATGGCGTGGAAGAAGTGAATGCATTTAAAGAAATTATGAATGCCTCCAAAGATAGCGAATTACTTTCTGCGAATTCCAGAAATGCCTTGCTTGGGATTTTGCCTGCCATTGTTTCGGAAGATCTTGATGCTGTAAAAAAATTCATATTCGATATGAATATGCGGACGGGTAGGGTGTTTGAACCCTTCGAGGGCAAAGATAAAAAAGGGAATCTCGGATCAAAAGCAGTATTTGATTTTTGTGGTCAGAGTTCTTGGGGCCCCGTCAAATTTCAAATCAGGAAATTGTGAGGTTCTTCTCACTTGTTTTCTGAGTTGCTGAGATTTTATCCCGGCCAAACAAGTCTTAAGTTTCAGTTTTGATCAGAATGATAGCCATTAGAATGTGCTTACAAAAAATGCAACACACACTCTTTTTATTGTGATGGTTGCAAAATAATTCGTTGCAAAAGCAAATTTTGAAGCTAGATGCAGCAATTACTTCTTAACTTCTGGATTTACTATTTTTTCTGCAGGCCATTTTCCATTAAGTATGTCTACCACTGCATGAGCTGCGGAAAGTGCCATGTCATCTCGCGATTGAACATCCACCCCAGCCATGTGTGCCGTGAGGGCCACATTTTCCATTTCGAAAATTGGTAGTTTGCCTGGTGGTTCTTCTTCAAATACATCAAGTCCAGCGCCTGCGATTTTTTTTGTTTTTAAAGCTTCATGAAGGTCATCCGTTTTGATCACCCCACCGCGTGAAGTATTAATCAAGAATGCTGAGGGCTTCATCATTCCCAAGGTGTTCTTGTTGATGATGTGATGCGATTCTTGGCTATAGGGCAGGTGCAGCGTAAGGAAATCTGATTGCTTTAAAAGTTCTTCCCAGCTTAGCAATTGGATATCGTGCTTTTTGCAAAAATCATGATCGGGAAATGGCTCGTAAGCCACAACTTTCATTTCGAAGGCTAGGCCTCTGGTAGCCATGGCTTTGCCTGTACGGCCAAGGCCCGCCAGCCCCAAAGTTTTACCACGAAGGGGAAGATTGGTACCCCGAGGGAATTTACCCTGTTCGATTGCTTTGTGTTGCACAACCAGCTTTTTGGCAAGGGCCAGCATCAGGCAGAAAGCATGTTCTGCCACCGAGCCCTGATTGGTTCCTGGTGCTATGGTAACCACGGTATTATTTGCGGTAGCGGATTTTAAATTTACCGCATCGTATCCCACGCCAACTCGGGCGATGACCCTAAGTTGCGGGTGAGCAGCGATTACTTTTTCGTTGTAGGGTTCAGAGCCTGCAAGAACCGCGGTTGCGCCATTGAGCCAATGAATCAATTCATTTTCAGAAAGTTGTTCGCCTTTTTTTGGGTATACAAGTTCATGACCAGCATCTTTAAGGACTTTGACAAATTCAACTTCAATGCCATCAAGGGGAGAGGGGGCAATAAGAACTTTGGACATGGTTAAAACCTTTCTTAAAACGAAGGCAGGAATCTTATGAACGATATCCTACAAAAAAAGTCCGCTTGCGGTGCGAAGTTGCAGAATAATAGTGGAAATAAAGTTTTGTTTGTCATACCAGAACTTCTCTGCTTCCGCTTCGGTTACCAAGGTGAAAGAAATGTTGGAACCCGGCCTGAGTTGCCCAAGAATGTCCAAATCGGCCCTGATTACTTGTGCAATTCTTGGATACCCGCCAATTGTCTGGCAGTCTACCCCGAGCACCAATAGTTGGCCATCTCGTGCGACTTGTATCGTACCCGGGCAAACTGGTTCTGAAAGCATTTCGTGCATTGGGGTGGGTAAAGGGGGGCCCGAAAGTCGCAGACCCATGCGGTTGCTAGATTGATCCACGAGAAAATCTTTATCGAATAAATCTGAGGATTTGAATGAGGTAAACTCCGCACCATGTGTCACCCTGATCGGGCCTTTTGGTTTTCCCCAACGCCACTCTTCCGGAAGATGCGATCGCATACACCAACCTTCAGCGCATGAAAGAATGTCTTTGGCTTTGATGGGTTCCAATGAGGATTTGCTACCAAGGATATTCTTGACATTAATGCCTCCTTTGATTCCGAGGTAGCCACGAATTCCAATGGTGCAACTTCCTGTTTTAAGTGTTTCACCCGCCCTAAGTGGGAAGGTGTTTAGGTTGTTCAAGTTTCTGCCATCAATTTGAAGTTGGCAGGGTGGGCCGATATAGGAAAGGGCCAAATCTGCATTTGCTTTTAAAGTTGGTCCGAGCAGGTTGAATTCCAAAGCTGGGGTGTTGTTTTCATTTCCTAGAATTGCATTGCACAACTGATAAGAGTTGTAATCAGCGGCCCCACCCCAAGGGATTCCCTGATGCCTTGATCCAAATCTGCCTTGGTCAACTACAAGGGTGTGTAAACCAGATTCAATAACAGAAAGTGTCATGAAAAAGCCCTGATTTCAAGCCCGATAATTTCAAGTTGGCATCGTAGTTTTTGAACGAAATCAACAGCATCCGGTTGATCGCCATGAATGCACAGAGTGCGAATGCCAGCAGTTTGCAAAAGCTTTTGGGCTTGTAATGCAGCGGCAACAGGGTCGTGAATAAAAGCGTTGGGCAGGTTTCGTGGTACGAGATTGCCGTTGGCTAGGTATTGTCTATCTGCAAATCCTTCGGGGATAAAGTGGACTTTACCTTTGGAGGAATGTTGCAGTTCAGAATCTGGCGGGCCAAGAACTGCCAGATGGTGGCGCTCTGCAATAGAGATGATTTTGTCTGCAAGAGTTTTACTTTTAGATGCCTGATGATAAAGTGCGCCATGAGGCTTTAGGTGTGAAAGTTTGATAGAGGCGAAATCAGCAAGTGCGATTAATGCACCGACTTGAAAAAGGCACTCTGCAAATATTTGGTGTTCAGATAGGTTGGATTCGAGGCGGCCGAAATTTTCGGGGTCATTGAACCCGGGATGAACGCCCACATTGATTTTGTGGTTTTTGGCATGCTTCAGTAATTCTAAAACCCGATCGGGGGAACCAGCATGCCTGCAACAGGCGATGTTGATGGAAGTGACCAAAGGCAATAGCTCGAAATCATTGCCAATGCCTTCGCCCAGATCGCAATTCAGATCGATGTGCATAGGGTCGCCTATTTTTTTTTGGGTCGGAAAGCCAGTACGATGCTTTCATGAGTGGTAAGAAAAGGCCCATCAATCAAATCGATGCAGTATGGGACCGCTGGGAAAACCGCAAGCAGACAATCGCGAATCGCAGAGGGCTTTCCTGGAAGATTGATGATAAGGGTGCTACCTCGGATGCCTGCGATCTGCCTTGAAAGTATGGCAGTTGGCACAATCTTAAGAGAGATCGCGCGCATTTGTTCGCCAAACCCATCGAGAATTTTGTCGCATACAACTTCTGTTGCTTCTGGGGTAACATCTCGTTTTGCGGGGCCGGTTCCACCTGTTGTCACGACTAGGCAGCATTTTTCGACATCACATAACTCTTTGAGTGTTGACTCGATTACAGGCTGTTCATCAGGGATAATTTTTGCAATGGTTTCAAAGTTGCATGAGAGGATTTCATTTAAAAGGTTGCTGATTGCAGGGCCACCTAGGTCTTCATAAACCCCGAGGCTGGCACGATCAGACACCGTGATGATTCCTATTCGAATTGGATTGTTCATGATAATTTGTCCGATCTTTGTGATTTTCTTCTTGGGTTGAAGATAATATATAATCACAATGACATTTTTACTTCTGCCTTAAAAGGAGAAAATATGAGAACTGTATGGAGATTTCATGGCGCAGGAGAATTGGTGTTTGGCTGGGGCGCAGTGAATGAGGCAGGAGAGCTTTCCTCGCGCATGGGTCTTAAGCGGATTTTTCTTCTAACTGATAAAACCTTGCTTAACTTTGGAATTGCACAGAAGGTTATTACGCCTTTGAAAAACGCAGGTATTAGCGTTGAAATATTTGATGGCGGTGAACCCGAGCCGACGCTTCCAGCGGTTTTGAAAGCCATTGAAGCTGCCAGAGCTTTTGGCCCCGATGGTGTATTTGGTGTTGGTGGTGGAAGTAATATGGATATGGCAAAGATTGTTGCCAAAGTTTTGGCACATGGGGGCAGCCCTCTTGATTATGTTGGAGATGATCGTTTGCCGGGGCCAATACTTCCTTTGATCTGCGTCCCGACCACTGCAGGTACAGGATCTGAAGTTTCTGGAGCGGATGTTTTTACCGACCCTTCCACCCAGCTAAAACTTGGCTCGCTTAGCAATTATCTTCGCCCTCGCATCGCAATTGTTGACCCGCAAATGTCTGTTTCATGCCCGAAAAAAGTCACCGCAGATAGTGGCATCGATGCCCTTACCCATGCCATTGAAGCATTTACCGCGGTCGATAACGAGGTCTTTCCGCTTCCCACAGGCCAGCGCTCTGTTTATCAAGGCAGACATTTCTTTGGTGATATGGTTGCTGAAAAAGCCATCAAACTTTGTGGCCAATTTCTTAAGCGTGCTGTTCTTGATGGCAATGACCTCGAAGCCCGAGAGGGCATGGCTTTGGCTGCAACTATTGGTGGGTTGGCTTTTTCCAATGTGGGCGTTGCTGCTGTTCATGCCTTGGAGTATCCCATAGGTGGCGCAGTGCATTGTTCGCATGGTGAAGGCAATGGTTTGCTGCTTCCTTATGTGATGAAGTTCAACCTGCCTGCAAGAAAGAAGGAATTTGCCTTGATTGCAAATTGGCTTGGGGCAAGCACAGAGGGGTTAGATGAAGATGCTGCAGCGCATAAAGCAATCGAAGCAGTCGAAAAGTTGCGTAGTGAAATAGGTATTCCCGACAAACTTAGTAAGATCGGTGTAAAAGAAAATCAGTTGCACGAATTTGCAGTCAAATCGCATTCGATACAAAGAATTTTAAGAGTTAATCCTAGAACCACTTCGGTGGAAGATCTGGAGAAAATTCTAAGAGATGCTTTTTGATGCTGCTTCGGGTTTCCCAAATAGGAAAAGAAGAATCCGGTCGAAACGATCGCGCCAATCGTTTTCGTGATGCTGCCCGCCAACGATTTCCTGATAGTAGTAGTTCCATCCTGGAAGCAAGCCAATTTGTTCAAGCCTGCTTGCTAATAAGCGGGTAAGAGTGAAAGGGGGGTTGATGCAACCTGGGTATTTGCCCTCTTCTGTACCCATATCAAACCAAATTCTGGAGTCGGATAGTCGAGTGGCTTGGGCTAGAACATCATAAAGAGATTTTTGGTTGGCCCACCAGAGAGAAGCCGAAATTGCGCCACATAGGCCAAAAACTTCGGGGTAATCGAGTGCCAAGGTGAGAGAAACTAGCCCGCCTAATGAAGAACCTGCTACGCCACAATTTTCTGGCCCGGCCTTTGTTTGATAGTGCGAATCGATGAAAGGCTTAAGTTCTTCGGTCAGGAATTTACCATAATTTCTTGCATTTCCACCGCGCTTCTCTCTCGGATCACGCTGCAATGTGTATTCTTCTTCGCGCTGAAGATTGTTATCAATGCCCACTAGGATTAGGGGTCTAAGAAAGCCCTGACGGATCAGGCGCTCTGCAGTTTTATCTGCCTCCCAGATTGCGCCATAGGCTGCATGACGCTTGTCAAACATGTTTTGGCCATCGTGAAGGTAAAGCACGGGATAAGTTGAATCAGGGTTGTAATTTGGCGGAAGCCAGACAGCAATAGTTCGCTTGTTGTTCAAATTTCCCGAGGGGAAATCGAAGTGGTAGTGAAGTTGAGAGGAAGCTGGAGGCATCAGGCTAACTCCGTTGCTTTAGGTTTGATCGTGGGATAAAGTCTACCCCGAATGCCTCGGAAAGCAAATCGCACAAACGATAGAATTTCATCTCGCCTAAAAGATTAACAGCCCAGATTTCAAGGCTTGATGCGAACTCGAAAAGGGCTTGCCTACAAGCTCCGCAAGGGGGGCACAGCGCAACTGAATCTGCAACAATCATTTGTATGAAAGTTCGAATCCCTGCAGTAACTGAAGGAAAAACCGTGGCGCACTCTGCACAAATAGTAAGCTCGGAGCTTGCATTTTCAACATTGCATCCGGAAAACATTTCTCCACCAGAACCCCGCAGAGACGCACCAACCTTGAATCCGGAATAAGGCGCATAGGCCTGTTCTCTGGCATTCATTTCTGAAGATAAAAGGTCTGCGGGGGTTTTCATGGGTTTCTCTGAATTCTATTAATTCATTAATAACATAGATTTAAGAATTTCTTCAAGTATCAACTCATTTTCTTTTTGCGATGGTTCTTCAATCACTAAGGCATGATGGCACAATTCTGATGCTTTTTCTAATCCTTTGCCATTCCTATGTCTGATCTTCATGATGATATCCCCTTTATGCACTTTGCAGGAATGCTTGCGATGTAAAATAATTCCAACACTTGCATCTACTTTGTCTCGCCCTACGCCAAGATGACATGCAACCCAACCAAGTTTACAGGCATCAATAGCATTGAACCAGCCAGAATCGTGAGCTTTTACCTTGAGAGATTGGGGTTTTGATGATTCTGGGGTCGCCTCGCTGGGCTTGAATCAAAGCTTTAAATTTTGCAAGCCCATATTTATTATTATGCAATAAAGAGGTATCATCAGAGTTTGAGGAAATTAAAGCGATCTCCAATCGGATGTAAAAATGGAACCCGAAATTATAGTAAAAAAAAGCAAGACATTAGTAGTGATGTATTTTCTTGCGGAATCGATCCCTACCTTCTTGGTGAGTGCGGGGTTGTTGGGTATTGGGGTGCAACTACGGAATGGACTTTTAAATTTCCCGGAAGTGCAGAATCGAAAAGTCAGGAAGAAGCAAAAGAAACCGATACTTCTCTTTGGAAGGTGGTAGGTGGGTTAGAAAAGAAAAACCCTTATGAAAAAGCAATTCTTTCTGCCCCCAATAAGGAAGTGTTAGATCTTTCCGAACTGGAATTCCTTACGCTTACCTCGCAAACGCTTATTCAGACCATTTCTGGTACAGGGTACATCGAATTTGATTCTCTAAGAAAGGGAAGCATTAGTTCCAAGGCACCCGGTGTTGTTTACCGGATTTTGAAAAAACAGGGAGACAAAGTTTTAAAAGGCGAAATGATCGCACTCATTGATTCTCCGGATGTAGGCAAAGCCAAAACAGATTTTATGCAATCCCTAGTTTTGAAAGATAATCGAAAAAAATTGTTGGAAAGAGGCCAGTTGGCAGCGGCAGTCCTCCCCGAAAGGCAAATCCGAGAATTGGAAATGTCTTTCAGGGAAATCGAAATCAAGTTACTTGCTGATTTACAGGCGCTGATCAACTTGGGGTTTGCAATTAATTTAGCAGATTATAAAAATCTTTCCGATGTGGATATCTTTAAAAAAATTTGTGAAATCGGTATCCCAGAATCCATTATCAAAGAGTACAAAGGTTCTCTTTCTGCTAATCTGCTTCCCCTAAAAGCCCCTTTCGATGGCCAAATTATCACAGTGATTAAAGGCCTGGGTGAAAATGTTGGGCCAGCAGATGCCCAGTGTGTTCTTGCAGATGCCTCCAAACTTGTGCTTATGTTCAATCTTCCACTGGAGGCAGTTCAATTGGTGAAAGTTGGCCAAGACTTTCGATTTAAGGCAGAGCTTGTTGAAGATCAAATCATCACAGGAAAAATAGATTGGGTTTCGCCTGAACTTGATGATAAAACCCACACGGTCAAGGTAAGGGCTTCTTTTGCCAATCCTGATGGAAAAGTACGGCCAAATACTTTTGGAAAAGGTGATATTCAAGTAGGGAAACAAGAGAATGCGATATCTATTCCAGATCTCTGTATCCAGTACATCAATAATAAACCTTTTGTTTTTGTTCGGCTGAATGCCCTTTCGTTTCAGGCGAGATCGGTGGAACTAGGGATTCGCAAGGGCGATAAAATACAAATCACCAAAGGTCTTTTTGTGGGCGAGACTGTTGTCTTTACAGGTTCCAATATGCTGCGCGCAGAACTTCTCACCAAATTAGATGTGCAGTAATTCAATTAAAGCAGGCTTATAAAAATGATTGATGCAATTCTTAGGCTTTCGCTCCGATTCAGAATTTATGTTGTTTTGGGAATGTTGGCATTTGCAGCTTTTTCGCTTTGGATGTTGCCCTCCCTAACCATCGATGCGTTCCCTGATACCACCCCTGTTCAAGTGCAAATCAACACCTATGCCACCGGCCTTGCTGCTGAAGAAGTGGAAAGGCAGGTGACCTTTCCCATCGAGCAGGAAATCAATGGGATGCCAAAACTCAACCAACTGAGATCATTATCAAAATTTGGATTATCCCAAGTGACGGTAACCTTCGAGGAGGGCACGAACATTTATTTTGCCCGCCAGCAAGTCACCGAACGCATTAATAATGCAGTTTTACCTGCAGGGGTTGTAAAACCAACCCTAGGCCCTGTTGCCACTGGTTTGGGTGAAGTTCTTCATTTTATGGTTCAACCATCTTCCCCTGAAACCTCTTTGACAGAGGTGCGAACCTTTTTTGATTGGGTTGTTAAGCCCAACCTGCGAAAAGTTCCTGGGGTTGCAGAAATCAATGCCTGGGGTGGAGAAAAAAAACAATACCAGATACGCATTGACCCTGATAGATTGATTACTTACGACATTTCTTTTGAGCAAGTAGTTGATGCAATCAAAGCCACCAATATGAATGCCGGGGGAAGTAGCATCAACCGGGGAACGGAAACCCTAATCATTCAGGGAATTGCCCGAACCACAACCTTGGATCAAATTCGCAATATCGTTGTGGGCATCAAAAAAGATATTCCAATTCAGGTTTCAGATGTTGCTGTTGTAATGATTGGCAATGATTTTAGGTTGGGGGCAATCAGTTACATGGGCAAAGGTGAAAGCGTAATGGGCCTAGGTTTTATGTTGATCGGGGAAAGCAGCAACACCGTCACCCACCGCCTTAAGGAAAAATATGAAACCATAAAGGCTAGCCTTCCCAAAGATATAAAAATGGAAATTGCCTATGATCGCACCGAGTTGGTCGACAAAGTGATAGGTACAGTACGGAGTAATTTGTTTGAAGGTGGCCTGTTGGTAATAGCCATTCTTTTTATTTTTCTGGGCAACCTGAGGGCCGGGATTGTGGTTGCAACTGCAATTCCGTTTTCGATGTTTTTTGCATTCAATGGGATGATGGCGTTTGGAATCGCAGGTAGTCTTTTAAGCTTGGGTGCGATTGATTTTGGGATGGTTGTGGATAGTTCAGTTGTTTTAGTAGAACACCTGATGCGAAGATTGGGCGAGGAAGGTGCAGAAAAGCGTAATCGACTCGAGCTAATTTACGAAGCTGCAATGGAAGTGCGGATGCCTACCCTTTTTGGTGAGTTAATTATTATCATTGTTTATCTTCCAATTTTGACACTCGAGGGCGTTGAAGGCAAACTTTTCAGACCGATGGCACTTACTGTTGTTTTTGCACTTGTTGGTTCATTAATATTGTCGCTGACTTTGATTCCCGCACTTGCCTCGCTTCTTTTGCCGAAAAAAATGAGTCATTCAGAACCTTTTGTGGTTCGAATTGCAGTATGGATCTATAAACCTGTATTGAAATTGGTTTTAAGATTCCGCATTGCTGCGATTTTGATGGTGGTGGGTGTCAGCATGGTGGCAATTATGATGGCCAGATCGTTGGGCTCGGAATTTATTCCGAAACTTTCTGAGGGTGCGATTGTAATAAATATTTTCCGGCCCGTAGGCACAAGCATTCAAGAAGCAGTGCGCTATAACACCAAGCTAGAAAAAATGGTTCTGGCAGCATTTCCTGATGAAGTAAAGCGAGTTTGGAGCAGGTTGGGTTCGCCCGAAGTTGCAACCGACCCTATGGGGCCTGAGGAAACCGACTTTTTTATTACTCTTAATCCCCGCGAGAAATGGACTAAAGCCAAGACCCAAGAAGAATTAATAGGCCTTGTAGATGAATTAATTAAGCCATTGATTGGCCAAGAATATTCGTTTACCCAACCTATCGAACAGCGCATGAATGAGATGATATCCGGAGTGCGTGCCGATGTTGCTGTCAAAATTTTTGGCGATAATTTCGAAATCCTAAAGAAGAAAGCAGAGCAGGTAGAACAAATATTAAAAAGCATTCAAGGTGCCGAGGATGTACTTGTAGAACCCGTAAGCGGGCAGCCTGTGTTGCAGATTAAATTGAAGCAAGAACAGCTTGCAATTCATGGTCTTGCTGCAAAAACTGTATTGCAGCATATCGAAACTTTGGGTAGCCAACCTTTGGGCGAAATACTCGAGGGCGAGCAGCGATTTCCTTTAGTTGCAAAGTTTCCTGATAGCCTTAAGACCAGGCCCGAGGCTATTGGTTCTTTGATTGTTACGGCTGCGAGTGGTGAAAAAATCCCTCTTGCAGGAATTGCAGATATACAAGAAATTCGTGGCCCTTCAAGGATATCTAGGGAGTGGGGGCAGCGTAGAATTACCATCCAATGTAATGTTCGTAATCGTGATATAGGAAGTTTTGTAACGGAAGCCCAGAAGCAAATAAAAACAAAAGTGAATTTTCCCACAAGCAGATACCGAGTGGAATGGGGGGGGGGGCAATTTGAGCAACTTGCCGCTGCAAAATCCAGACTTGCAGTCATCGTTCCCATTTCTCTTTTATTGATTATTTTTCTTCTCTATCTCACCTACAGAAATATGACCGATACCTTGATAGTTTTTTCGTCGGTACCCCTTGCGTGTATAGGTGGCGTAGCTGCACTTTGGTTTCGCCAGATGCCCTTTTCCATTTCCGCAGCAGTTGGATTTATAGCTCTTTTTGGGCTTGGAGTCTTAAATGGAATGCTCCTTGTTACTTTTATTAGGCAGTTAAGAGCCGAGGGAATGGCTTTATTGCAAGCTATAGAAAACGCAGGAGTCACCCGCCTTCGTGCTGTTCTAATGACCGCATTAGTAGCAGGATTTGGTTTTATTCCAATGGCTTTTAGCGATGGTGTTGGTGCAGAGGTTCAAAGGCCCCTTGCCAGCGTTGTGATTGGTGGTGTCATAAGCAGTAGTGCATTAACACTTTTCATTCTACCTGTGATTTATTCCTTTTTTGCCCCCAAAAAAGTTCCTGCTTTGGAAACGAAATAGTATTCGAGGGGGTATTCTAAAAAGCTGAGGCAGATTAAATAAAACCTTATTTTGGAAGGTGATATTCGTGTAGGGGACTAAAAACAAATTAAACTTGTTAGTCATCATCCCCGTCGGAATCGAAGGAAGAGGTTTGGCTTTCCTGCGAAAGGTAAAAAATACGAATCTTAGTGCTGTCCCGCATTAAATCAATTCTGCCAATTTCTATACGGTGGATTGGCAAACCTGTTCTTTGCTTCAGATCTTCAATCAACTGGCTTCGGTTTTCTGGTTTGATCAATTCGATTTTTTCATAAATGACCATCTGACTATTTTCGTGAGGCAGCGTTACCTTACGATCCAAAACAAAAGTTAAAAGCAGGAGCACGCCATTGGAAATAAGCAGTTCGGGTAACCCCGTGTCGAGACTCGAAAGCGCATTTAATATTCCTATCGTGACGCTTGTAAGAAGATAAGCCATTTCACGGATAGGGACAGAAACCGAACGATAGCGGATGATGGAAAATATTGCAAATAAGCCAAACGCAAAGCCTATCTTGATGGTGGCACTACTCAGAAGGTAGCAGATTATGAAATTGATTACATTGAAAAGAAAGAAGGAAAAAAGAAAATCCCTGTTTCTGTGCCTAGGGTAATAAATGATCCTGACGAGCAGGAAAATTACAAGAGCGTTGAGGGCGAAACGGAATCCAAATTCTGCCAGACGCGAGCCCCCAAAAAAGACGGTGGAGGCTAGTTCTGGTTTATCAAGTAGCAATTCGTTCATTATTTATTTTCGTAACAAGTAAGAGTTCGGGTTTAAAGGCATTGTGTTTCACCAATTCAAGGATTGCAGTCCCTGTTGCATATTTACTGAATGAACCTTGCCTGATGCCAAGCTTTTTGATGGTATCAATAAAAAAGCATTTGGGATTTAAGCGCCTGCTTTTAACCTCTGCAACAACTAGCAGGGGAAGCTCTTTTACCTCCACCATATTTGCAAATCTAATATTCATGTCAAGCGTTACTTTGATGTTTTCTGACTTGGATGCCATTGTAATGCGATCATAGGAAATGGTGATTTTTGGTTTCAAGCAATAATCTTGGTAACCAAGTGATGCAATGAGTGCACTTTGCACTTGGTTTAACTCAGATAGAACTGCGGGTTCTTCAGTACGAATCTTTTCAGTTTTCTTTCTGGAAGTTTTGCATTTTATTTCGAAGAAAATTTTCTGGATGTCTGTATACTTGCGCCAGCGAACTTTGATTCTTTCAGGTTTGCCATTATGGTGCATCAAGTAAAGCTTGAAATCATCCGTATCGAGGTAGGTACTTTCGTAATGAAAAACAGTTTGGTGTTTTATTTTAAGGATATGATAGTCGGCAGCCATCTGGCTAATAATAGTTTCAAGCTTGGATCTGTGAAAAACAAACTTTGAGTCAAACCGGCCAAGCAGTTTCAATTTATCAAGGTCTTCAAGAGTAACAGTCTTGAATGAATCAAAAAGCAAAGGCGGTAAAGTGCTGCCTTTGCTTACTTGGTCTTCTTGCTTATTTTGGTTTGGCTCTTGTAGCATCATGCTTTCAGATAGATTTTAAAATTCTGTGGTGGTTGTACATTATTCACCATCATACTTGCGTTTATCCTCGTCATAGGCATTTAAGATTTTTTGCACAAGTGGATTGCGCACAATGTCTGCCTCCCCCAAATGTATTATTTTAATTCTATCAATATTTTTCAAACGATTCAAGGCATCTGTTAAGCCACTTTTGGTGTGTGGGGGTAAGTCGACTTGGGTAATATCTCCGGTGACAATAACTTTCGAGCCGTAACCCATTCTGGTAAGAAACATTTTCATTTGGGAAACAGTGGTGTTTTGGGCTTCATCCATGATGATGACAGCTTGGTTGAGGGTGCGGCCCCGCATATAAGCGAGGGGAGCGATTTCGATGATATCATTTTCTACATATCGTTTAACTTGATCGGGATCCATCATATCATTAAGGGCATCGAAAAGAGGCCGTAGGTAAGGGTTAACCTTTGCAGCAATATCACCTGGGAGAAATCCAAGTCGTTCACCCGCTTCGACCGCAGGCCTAACAAGAACAATTTTCTTGATCAAGCCCTGCCTTAAATTACTGACTGCCATTGCAACTGCCAGCCAAGTTTTACCAGTACCTGCCGGCCCAACACAAACAGTAAGATCATTATCGAGCATTGCTTTAACATAAATGGCTTGGCCATCAGTTCTGGGCCGCAGAAATTTTCCTACAGAATCTGGGAGTTTTTCAGGGCTGAATCCCGCGCTGATACGATCGCCCCCTGAATGTACAACTTCAATGATGGTTCTGACTTCTTCCAAAGAGAGCGACCCCTCATGCCTAAGGCTTTCGCGCATGCGAGAAATAATTCTTGCTGCTTGGTCGATTTGTTCTTGGGTGCCTTTGAAAAGAAGTTGGTCGCCCCTGCCTAAAACCTGCATATCCAAGGCCTGCCTGATTTCCTTTAGAAATTGGTCCCGGTTGCCCGAAAGGAGAACGGATTCTTCTCTGCTGTCCAGTGGAATGGCTAAGTCTATCATTCAGAGTTCCGGAGTTAATTAAGGAAGAAAAGCCAGGCGATTGGTCCGATTATTAAAAGAGAATCAAGCAGATCTAGAATGCCACCAAAGCCTGGGATTACTTGAGAGGCATCTTTAGTACTGAGATCTCTTTTGATAAGGCTTTCGACAAGGTCTGCAAAAACCCCACCTAGCCCAATGATAACGCCAAAAGCAATTGATGCAAGGTCACAGCAAAGAGGTGTATTTGGGAAAAATTTAGTCCACAAAAAAGCAATTACAACCGAGAACAAAATGCCCCCTACAAACCCTTCCCAAGTTTTCTTGGGACTGAGCAAGGGAGTCATTAAATGCTTTCCAAAAAACTTGCCTGTAAAGTATGCCCCAATGTCGCAACATTTGGTTACCGTGATGGTGATACCCAAACAAAAAAGACCAATGTATGGGCTTGTCTCTGCCCCTATCCATCGGAGTTGAATCAAGAAACTAGGTAAAAGCCCAAGATAGACAATTATAAAAGCAGAGAGAGATAGGTTATTAGTGCTATGGCCAGGGGAACGGAATTTAAGCATTTCAATCAAGATAAGAACGAAGTAAAAAGCAATGGCTGTGCCCCCGGTTATTTGCCAGCAATGATAGGTGGGGGGAAGTAAATTAAAGTGGGGAATCCAATTTGAAATAAGAATTAACGAAACAGCTAGGGTGAGAAGATTCTTGCTGGGGGTCAGGGCAGAATCTTTGAATAATTCAAGTAATTCCTTGGTAGCTAAAAAGCCACCGCTCAGACAGATGAATAGTAAAAAGGGGTACCAAGGCGCAAGAAAAAGATCTGCTACTAATGCGCTAGACAGTACCACAATAAGCAAAATACCAATGATTATTCTTTTCTTCATGGTCTATAGATACCAGAAAAAGGAGAAACAAGCTTGGAAGAAAGTGTCATGTAAGGCATTAACTTTTGATGCCTCCGAAGCGCCTTTCTCGTTTGCAATAATCATTCAAGGCATCGTTTAAGGTTGTGATATCGAAGTCGGGCCAAGGTTTTTCGGTGACCCAAATTTCGGCATAGGATATCTGCCAGAGTAAAAAATTGCTGACCCTCATTTCGCCCGCGGTGCGAATAAGCAGATCAGGATCGGGCATACCACTAGTGTTTAAAGATGAGGAGATAACCGATTCATCAATGCTGTTGACCGTGATTGAGCCTTCTTTGACAAGTGATGCGATTTTTTGAACTGCATCAACGATTTCTTGCCGGCCCCCATAATTGATTGCCAAACATAAACCCATGCCCGTGTTATCTCTGCATAGCTTGATCGTTTCATCAATTTCATGCTGAACAGTGCTAGGCAGCATTTTTTTTCTGCCAATGGTGGTGAACCGTATATTCTTTTCTAAAAGGAGTGGTCTTTCTTGAACCAGATAACATTCTAAAAGCTGCATGAGAAAATCAAGCTCAGGCTGTGGTCTTTTCCAGTTCTCGCTGCTGAAACAAAAAAGGGTGAGTTGGTGAATGCCGATGCGTGAACATTCTTCAACAATTGCTCGGACAGTTTGCATTCCCTGTGCATGGCCTTCAACCCTTGGTAGCCCTTTGAGTTTTGCCCATCTTCCATTACCATCCATAATAATTGCAATGTGTGCGGGTAGCCTAGAAGGATCGAGCCCGCCCAGAGGGGACTCGGTATTTGATGTTTTTTCAAAAGTCTGGGACTTAGGCAAAGAATAACTCCCGCAACTAAAATCGTTTTAAACTCGACCAGTGAATATCGTCTGAGACCTTTCAGGGCCTACTGATATTAGTTTAACAGGTAGCTCAAGAATATCACCGATTCTATCAGCATATTTTCTTGCAGCGGTAGGTAAATCAGAAAGTTTTGATGCTGCTGTCAGTGGCTCATTCCAACCCTTAAGAGTCTCGTAAATGGGTTTGCAACGCTCAAGTTCTCGTGCATCTGTAGGGAAATAGGTGATGTGATTGCCATCCAGTTCGTAAGCAGTTGCAATTTTTAATTCTGAAAACCCAGCAAGCACATCCAAAAGCATGACGCAAATTTCATCCACGCCATTAATCATGGAGGAATGCCTTGCAGCAACGGCATCAAACCAGCCACAGCGTCTGGGCCTACCTGTAACGGTGCCAAATTCCTTGCCGATTTTCCGGATCCGTTCGCCCAAGCCATCTGGGCCATCATCTAGTTCTGTAGGGAAGGGGCCTTTGCCCACGCGGGTGGTGTAGGCTTTAAGGATACCAATAACCTTGGTTACATATCTTGAAGGCAAGCCTGAACCCGAGCCAATGCCTGCGGTGATGCTATTGGAGCTTGTAACAAAGGGGAAACTTCCATGATCAACATCCAAGAGGCTACCTTGGGCACCTTCAAATAAAATGTTTTTGCCAGCTTTAAATTCTTGATGAAGCAAAGTGACCGTGTTGGTAAGGTGTGGTTTCAAAAAATTACCATGTTCATGAAATTCATCAGCAAGCTTTGCAGCATCAAATTGAACAGCATCATGATTGAAACTGCGCAAGAGCGTGTTTTTAAAATCAACAATAGTATCAAGGCGCTCTTTTAAATGTGCATGCTGGGTGAGTTCGCCTGTTCGAATTGCGTGTACTCGGCCAACTTTATCCTGGTAACAAGGCCCAATGCCCCTGCCTGTAGTTCCAATCCCTTGCCCCTGCTTTGATTCTGTAATTTTTTCTTGTTCAACATGGTACGGGAAAATAACATGGGCCCGATCGCTAATAACTAACCTTGAACCAATATCAATTTCATTTTTAAGAAGTTGTGAAATTTCTTCTCGCAACCGCGTGGGGTTGATTACCACGCCATTTCCTATGATCGATATTACCTTGGGCCGGATTACACCCGTGGGCAGAATTGAAAGCTTGAAAGTTTTATTTCCAGTCATAACGGTATGGCCAGCATTGGGGCCACCATTATAACGGACAACGATATCGTGATGATCGGTAAGGACATCGACGACTTTGCCTTTGGCCTCATCACCCCATTGAAGACCAACAACACAGGTGCAAGGCATACTAATTCACCATATTTTAAAAAGGAAAGGGGGTAGCCCCATGAAAAAAAAGACACAAGTAAAAAGACACAAGAAAAAGCCCAAGACGCCTATCTTGGGCAATGATACTCGAAAAATGAGTATCAACCATCAATTCTTATTTAGAAACTATGGTTAAGTCAAGCATATAGTTATGATAGAGTGCACGAAGTTAAAGAGTTCCTAGGAGAAGATTTTCAAAGGCCTTTAATATAGGGAGACCTAAAATGTCAGTTCCCAAGCAATTTAATCTGATAATGCCTGCGATTATGCTGTTTACCTTGGCATTACTTTGCCATCCTCTAAGGGCTTTTCAAGAGGAACCAGTATTTCAGGGCAAAAAATTTTCCGAATGGGAATCCCTTCTGAAAGTCGATTCCGACTACAGTAAGCTTTCTGATTCGGAAAAAGAAAAATCATCTCGAACACGAAGGGCAGGGTTGATAGCCCTAGAGTTGATGGCAAACTCTTTGGATAGAAGAATTCTCCCTGCAATGGTGCTAGTTTTAAAAAATGATCCAGAAGAAAAGTTGCGAGAAACTGCAGCGTTATCCTTGACGCGAGTGGCGCTAAAGATGGCGGAAAAAACTAAGTCGCCCTCAACTAGGCAGTATGCAGCAGAAGCCCTAAAGGAAGCACTAGAAAAAGATAAATCGACAAGAGTAAAAGAAATCGCAGCGTCTTCACTAGGCAAAATGGTGCCTGAATCAGCACCTGCAATCCCCATTTTGATATTGTCTATTAAACAAAAAGATACTGGCTTAAGGGTTGCTGCGGCGGATGCGTTGCGAAGGTTGGGGCCCGAAGCCAAAGGCGCTGCACCTGATCTGCGAATACTCGCAATTGACCCCACTGCAGACATCATATCAAAATCGTTTGCGTTCCTGGCGCTGGGCAATTTAAAAGATGTTGCATCAATTCCTGCATTGTTGCAAACGGTGCAAGATGCAAAAATGCCCTTGGAGTTGCGGCTTCCCGCTGCCAATGCAATTTCAATGATGGGTGGCGTGGCGGGCAAGGATATTGCAGAGAAATTGGGATTGCTGTTGATGGATGAGGGCACTCCGAAAGACTTGAAAATTGCATTATCAATTACACTTGATAGTCAAGAAAGTTTTGCTTATCCTGCCTGGAAATCGATGGTGCTTGCCCTTAAAGATCGTGATGCCGCAGTCCGATCTATCATTTTGCATTCCTTAGGAAACATTGGGGGCAAGTTGCAAAAAGATTTTAAAGTAGTACAGGCCGCAGTTCTTGCATGTGTTAATGATTCCGCCTTGGAAGTTAGGCTTGCTGCTGTAGAAACTTTGGGGCGCTGGGGGCCTGAACTTTCGGATGATGAAGTTGTAAAAAAGGTGGAAAGCCTGACCAAGGATACAGCAAAAGAAATGCGGGAAACTGCCACAACCGTATTAAAAAGGCTTAAGGCACCCCCTTCAAATTAGGGTTTAAAAACAAGGTGGTGTGATCCTTTAGTTTGCACTTCGCCAACCTCAACCGCACAAATCGCACCATTGGCTAGTGCTGCTTTTATAAATAAAGGCACTTCTTCTTTAGGCAGGCTAACCAGCAATCCGCCCGAGGTTTGGGCATCTAAAGCCAGTTCCATAGAGACCTTATCAGGACTGCCTTCGATGCGAAGGTGGGGGAGAATATATTCGCGATTGGTTTTGCTGGCACGGGTGAAAAAGCGCTTGGAAATCAAGGCTTCAATCCCCGCGAAGCGTGGGAGTTTTTGTAATTCAAATGCAAGCGTCGTGTTACTTCCTAGTGCCATTTCTAATGCATGGCCTGCAAAACCATACCCAGTGATATCGGTCATGCCATGTGGGTTTAAATGCTGAAGTGCATCTGACCCCACTTTATTTAGCTGTACCATACTTAAACATGCGGCTTTAAAAAGATTTTCTGGGCAGGCATTCGCCTTGTGCGCAGTGGTTACAAACCCGGTGCCCAATGGTTTGGTGAGAACAAGTCTATCGCCTGCCTTAGCCCCAGCATTGGTAAGTACTTTATCTGGGTGAACAATGCCTGTGACGGAAAGACCGAATTTAATTTCTTTATCTCTGATGGTGTGGCCACCTACGATAATTGCGCCAGCAGCCATGCATCTTTCTGCGCCACCTTCCAGTATTTTTCCCAACCAAGTTAGTTTGGGATCTTCATCATCGGGGTAGGCAACAAGATTCAAAGCGGTTTTAGGTATGCCACCCATGGCATATACATCGGAAAGAGCATTGGCAGCTGCAATCTGGCCATATAAGTACGGATCATCAACCACAGGAGGGAAGAAATCCACGGTTTGAACCAAAGCGATTTCATTTGTTAATTTGAAAACGCCTGCATCATCGTGTGTTTCGGTACCCACCAGCAAATTCGGGTCTTTGGATCGGGGCACATTTTGCAGAACCTGCGAAATCCCCCCCGGCGAAAGTTTCCCCGCTCAGCCCGCACAAGATGCGTAATCTGTCAATCTTTTCTTCCGACCAAAAAAACTAAACATGCCTCTCCTTATTTCACTTCATTCATTAAAACTTCAACTTGTTTTAACATCAAATCTTCCTCGGGGAACCGCCCCTCCGCTAGTTTTGAGTAAAGCAGCTTTCCGTTTGCCGTCAACTCAAAACAACCCCCACTCGATGGAATTAATATCATTTCAACAATTTGCATTTTGAAATGAGCCAGCAATTTCGCTGTCAAACTGACAGCCTGAGGTTCGTAGTTTCACTTTGAACAATAGCGTAATTCAACTATCATTTCTTCCCTTTCTTAGTTTTAAGATCCCATGTACTAATTAGTATGTTAGGCTTTGGCGAATATAGTTACAACTTTAAGTTATTGGATAAAGGCCGATGGATGAATTTTCCGACACCGTTATTGTTCGTAGTGTAAAGGAAAAAGCCAAGAAATGTTCGGTGATACCGCTAAAGGGAAAGCCTGGCATTATCTTGGTGAATTATCCTTTTAAAAAAGCATTAAGCTTAACCAATTATATTCGTCTTTCTGCGGAGGGGCCTCCACTTTCCCTTGAGGATAATGACAAAGGAATATTGCTATTAGATGGTAGTTGGCGAAATGCGGGAAATATGGAAAGATATTTTGCCTCGATTCCTCCAAGATCCTTGAGCCAGTACAAAACAGCTTACCCAAGAACCTCCAAGTTTGGAACCGATCCAGAAAACGGATTGGCATCCATTGAAGCACTTTATGTTGCTTATTTTATTTTAAATAGAAATCCAATTGGTCTATTAGATCACTATCATTGGAAAAAAGAATTTCTGGAACTTAACAACTTTCCTGCTTCGTAATTCAATTACTTTTTTGGCTGAGCATCAAGAAACTCTGCCAAGGCTGTGGCTAACGCAGTTGAGGATGAAGGTTGCATTTTCAAACGCATTACCAATCCTTTAAAAGAGTCTTCTGCAACTTTCATGTATTTGGGCTCCTGCGTATACTTTGAAAGTTTAACCAAGTTGCTTAATGCAACACTATTGGCGGAAGGTTGTGCGCCATCATATTGATCGATCGAACGGGCAAAAAGTTTTTCGTGCTCTTCGGAAGTCTGAAAGAAGGGACCTGAATTTTGCTTACCATGATGCTTAATCATTTTTTCGTTCAATTCAACTGCTTGGGCCAGTCGCTTTTTGTCGCCATTGATTTCATATATTGTTAGCAATCCATGGCATAAATAAGCGTAATCATCGAGATAAGCGAGGATTTTTGCCTGTGCTTTATCCCCGGGCACCGCGCCAAAACTTCGCATCAATCTGCCATCCGCCTGCTGTAGATTGTTTAATATAAAATCAGAAGCCTTCTCCGCAGCTTTTAAGTAGGCAGGTTCATTAAGGGCTTTAGAAGCCATGGCAAGGCCTGCAATCATCTGACCATTCCAACCGGTTAGAATCTTGGTGTCTAAAAATGGCCTGATGCGATTATTTCTTAAGAGTAGAAGTTTTTTTCGCGAGGAATCAAGCGAAAATTCAAGTTTTTCGAGAGATGTTTTTTGGCTGAGTGCGAGTTTCTCGGGCAACATCGACCGCCTTAAGATGAAGAATTTTTCTTCGAAATTAGGTTCGCTGGCGTAGGTGGTTTTAAAAAGCTTTAGGTCCGATTTTTCTTTAATCACTTCGGATAATTCTTTATCTGTCCAGACATAAAACTTCCCTTCTTCGCCATCACTATCCGCATCGAGCGCAGAGTAAAAGCCACCCTCGGGCGAAGTCATTTCGCTAAGGATAAAAGCACAAGTGGATTTAAGTGCCTGCTCATAGAGTGGATTTTTATTGTTAAAAAGTGCTCTAGAATAAGTTTCGCAAAGCTGGGCATTGTCGTAAAGCATTTTTTCGAAGTGAGGAATAGTCCAAGATGGTTCGACGGTGTAGCGGTGAAATCCCCCGCCGAGGTGATCGAAAATTCCGCCCAAAGCCATTTGATCCAGGGTGAAGGAAACAATGGATTTAATATTGCCTGTGGCATCATTGCTTTGTTCGCGCTGCAAAAGTTTGAGATAGCAAGGCGTGGGGAATTTCGGCCCTTGGAAATTCCTAGCTTGAGATCCAAACCCGCCATATTTAGGATCAAATCCTTCTTGAACTGCTTCAACTGATGCATTTACCAAGGCTTTATCAAGCGGAATCAGGGCCAACCCAATAGTTTCACCAATTAGGACTCTTCGTGTTGAAGTGGCTAACTTATCGGCTTGCTCTTCAATATTTTTCTGTTCAGTTTTGTAAAGATTAAGAATACCTTCCAACACGGATTTAAATCCGCGCATACTCTGACCCTGAACTTCCTTGTCGAAAGGAGGCCAATAAGTGCCACCAAAAAAAGGCTTTGCATCAGGCAAAAGAAACATCGATAAAGGCCACCCGCCTCTTTGCCCCAATACATTCAGCGAAGTTAAATAGGCATGATCGATATCTGGCCTTTCCTCTCGATCAACCTTGATGCATACAAAATTCTGGTTCAGAATCTTTGCGATTACCTCGTTTGAAAAAGATTCCTTTTCCATTACATGGCACCAGTGGCATGCACTGTAGCCAATGGAAAGGAACACGAGTTTTTTTTCTTCCCGTGCTTTTTTAAACGCCTCTTCCCCCCAAGGATACCAATCAACAGGGTTATGTGCATGTTGCCTGAGGTATGGGCTTGCTTCTTTTGCAAGCCGATTGGGTTTGCTTTTTTCTTCGCCCAAAGCTGGTTGAAGTAAAAATAATAACGCAATCAGTACGCAGACATTTCGCAAATTCATGACAAGTCCAGTTATTGAATTAGGGAAGTTGCAAGGTAGCAACTGCAGGGGCTAGGCAAGATTTTTTAGAACAAGCTTGATATTTTACGACAACATCCAGAGGGGAGGTTTGATTTTTAGGAACTGCTACTCGTAATTTGATTTTTATGGTTCCTTCGTAGGTTGCATAATCACCTACTACATCATCTTTGATAAGTTTACCCATGGGGTATTCTACTTTTATTGGGATCGATTTGCCTTCTGCTTTGATACTAACGCTAGTTTGGACGGATGCTAAATCTGGGTTTACCACGGGGTTTGCGTAAATGTGATACCCTGCTTCAACAGAAAGAGTTATGGTGACGAATTTTTCTTCCGCAGTTGTGGATGGGTCTTTGGTAATTTCTACCTTAACCACTTTTGAACTATCTGAACCCTGTGCATTAACAGAATAGGCCACTTGGAAAGAAATCAAAAGGGCGGAGAGTAAAAGCATGGCTGGTTTCATTGTGAGAATCCTTCAGGGAAAAAGATGTTCAAACGCCTAGTATTAATTTATCATCATTTAGGTAATTAAGACAAAGCCAATTGGAACATTTAATCAATTACTACGAGGCAAGCATGAGATTTTTAACGATAGTAGTTCTCGGTTTTGGAGTTTCGTGCATGGGTTTGGCGCAAGATGCCACAAAAAAGCCTGAAGCAACCAAGGAGATCGCTCAAAGTGTTTGGGACAAGCTGAATGCTGGCCCTGCTTCGGTTTTTGAATCAAACAAAATTATTCTGATGCTGCCTAAATCTGCTGAAGCAAAATCAAAAGATATCGCTTCCAATCTTGAAAAGTACTACGAGAATTCTGCAAAAAGCGTTGGGTATAAGGAAGATAACACCCCTTGGAATGGCAAACTTATGGTTTTCATCTTGCCCGAAAGAGAGCAGTTTGTTGCCTTTGTTCGCAGGGTTGAAAAACGCTCGCCCAGCAGTGATAACCACGGATCATTTGGCCTTCTTGAAGGCGTTCCCTATATGGCTTCAGGCCCAACCAAGCCCAAAGATTTTAGTAGTTCAGAATTGCAAGCTTACAAAGAGATGGGTGGAGCCTTGTTGCGTTCCAAGGCAGGGGAAAAGACCCCATTGCCTGATTGGGTGGTTGATGGGTTTGGTCGAGCAGTGCATTGGCGGGTTCAGGGCGCCAACAATAAAACCGTGCAAAATGATAGACGAAAAGTACAGATAATTGCCCGCAAAGTTTCTTCTGTGAATGAAGTTTGGAGTGGTACTGATGTGGAGGCTGCACCTTTGCTTCAAGCCAGTGTGATGGAGTTCATTGCTTTTGGTCCCCAGTCTGCAAAGCTCCCTGATTTTCTGAAAGGGTTTATTCCGGAAGAAAATGGCGATGCCAAATCTGCAGAACAAGCTCTGGATTCCTCAGGGTTATTGGCGAAGAATATCCTTGGCGCTTGGAAGGTTTGGGTGCTTTCTTCGAAATGATGTAACCGTTTGGTAAAAGCCCTTATTGTAAGAGGTGTTAGCCTTGGAGCTTGGTTCGAGCTGCTTACCATCCGAATCCACCGAAGCGGGCCGCTGAGCCTGCAGAAGCGAGCTGCGTCATTCGCTCCTGCGAGTCAGCCCCATCGGGACTCAAACGCAAGATGCCGTCTCGAAACCATAGGCTTACGCCCATGGCTACAACTTGCCGCCGCGTTGCGGCTGAGGAACTGAAAATCATCATTCAATGATCTCCTGCTCGAACACATATTTCGGGTCATATGTGATGGGGTGTCTTTGCAGGAGTTCGATGAACTCATCTTGTGAAGGTTGTCTTCCGGTGATGTTCTTCCTGATTCAGGATGTATGTTTGCACAGGATCGTGCTGCGATTCACTAACCGAAAACGCGGCGTAACCTGCCTGCCATTGAAATGGGATGCGAGTCCGGACATTCTCATTGACCATTTTTGATGAATTCGTTTTGATCAATCGAAGCATGTCTGAAACCGTAATCGTTGGACTGAGCTTTGCCAGCAAATGGACATGATCGCTGGCTCCCCCATACACAACGGCGTTCCTTTGTTTTCGCGAATGATTCCGCCGACATAGCCGTAAAGTTGATCCTGCCATGCCAACTCAATGGTTGGTTTGCGGTACTTTGTGCTGAACACGATATGAAACAGCAGATTCGTGAAAGTTGACATTATTGTTTCTCCATCCCATAACCCGGCCCCTTCAAGTTTGCTTTGATAGCTTGCTCCAGTTTCGCAGACTCGGCCATCACATCTCGGGAGCGTAGTAACACCGTGACAAGCTTAACCAAAACTCTACGCGGTGCGTAGAGTTTTGTCTGTCTTAAGGTGAATAAGCTACGCAGGGCGTAGCCATTCGCTTGTGGAACGAAGGTTTTCATGGCTGGGCTTTCTCGTGGTCTGAAGGGATATCATGCGCCAATTCAGCTTCGATTTCAGCGATGGTGGGCAGGCTGCCTTTGAGTTCCTGTGGCAGTGTCTCTGTTAACTGGGTCTGCCAGTTGGCGATGGCAATCGATTGGTCGAGTCCACGCAGGGCGTATTCGACAACGAGTTTGTCTTTCCCTTTGCATAAGAGAAGTCCGATGGTGGGTTGATCATCGGGATGACGCAAGAGGTCGTCCACGGCGGCGAGGTAGAAATTGATCTGGCCGACATCACCGGGCGTGAAGGCGCGGGCTTTGAGTTCCACGACAACATACCGCCTAAGTTTCAAGTGGTAGAAAAGTAGATCGAGGTAAAAATCCTGAGTGCCAACTTTCAAGTGGACTTGCCGACCAACGAAGGCGAACCCGGCACCCAGCTCTAAGAGAAATTGTTGTATGTGATCGACCAATGCCTGCTCGACCTCGCGTTCTTGTCGCGGATCGGCGGTGCCGAGAAAGTCGAAGAGGTAGGGGTCTTTGAAAACTTGCGCAGCGAGGTCGGAATCCGGTGGCGGGAGTGTCTCCGGAAAATTATTTTGGGCACTGCCCAGACGCAGATGGAGTTGACGCTCGATTTGCATCTGCATGATGCTACGGCTCCATCCATGGGCGATGGTTCCTTGAATTATACACAGCGCGCGCTGCGGGGTCTTTGACCATCTGCAGGAGGCGCACAATGTGTCCCCATGGCAATTGCGAAACAGGCTGTTTCGCAATTGCACCAGCAGAAAATGCTTGGGCGAAAAGCTTCATGGACAGGAGATTGCGCGGGGAGAGGCCCTGCATATCGGGGAATGCCTCGCGCAGGTCAGCGGAAAGGCGGTCTATGACTTTCGTCCCCCAGCCTTCGGATTGCTGGCGGGTCAAGATGACCTGACCGATATCCCAGTAGGCCAACACCATCGCGGCATTGGCCGCCAGGACGGTGCGGAGGCGGGATTGCTGGAGGTGGCGCTTTATTTCCTCCAGCGTGGAGGCGTAGGCCGGAGGCAGCCCCGCCATCGGTGGTGCGGCGGTGAATCTGGCTTCCTCACGGGAGCGGCCCTGGGAGAGGCGCTCATCTGCGGTGGCTTCGGCAGGTGTGGTTGGCTTTTTCTTAGCTCCCATAACCCAACCCCTTCAGGTTTGATTTAATGGCCTGCTCCAGTTTCGCAGACTCGGCGAATTCGGGGGAGTGGCGCGTGAACCTGACTTCGTAGCCAAACTTAGTGTTGGCAGAGGATTTCGCTTTATCACTGGATTTATTCTTTTTAGCCATAGACTAAAGGACATCCCACAAGTGCTAGAAGTCAATCTTAGTAATCGTAACCCAACCAAGCATAGTAACCTAGTTAAAAGGTTTGTACAGCATAGCGGTAATAGAAGTTTATTGAATAAGGATATTGGCAAAATTAAGGGGACGGTAAGGATGCAAATAGAGCCGGAAGCGTTAGCGACGGTAAGGCCCAAGCTTACTTCATCACCTAAGGAACCTAGCTACGGGGGAACGATCTGGGCTGGGAAAACCGTCGCTAACGCTTCCGGCTCTGAAAGAATAAAGGGAAAACCGTCGCAAAATGATTAAAGCGAAAGTATCTCTTTTAATGCATCAATAATTTGGTCGATATCTTGCTCGGTATTAAAGGCCCCAGGGCTGATGCGTACTGCGCCATCGGGGAAGGTGCCTATCGATTGATGAGCGTATGGGGAACAGTGTAGGCCAGGCCGAACGGCAATATTAAAAGCTTCGTCAAGAATGCTGCCAATTTCGGGTGCTGCAAGAGTTTCAGATTTAAAAGATACAGTTGCCACGGTTCGAGTTAAATCATCACTTCCAAATACGGTAACACCAGAAATTTCTTTTAAGCTATTGCGCAGCTTACCAACCAGTTTGCTTTCCCTGTGGTGAATGTTTGCGATTCCTTGCTGATTAACCCATTCGATTCCAGCAGCAAGGCCAGCGATGCCGAGAACATTTGGAGTGCCCCCTTCGAGGTTATAGGGAAGCTCCTTGGGTTGGATTTCGGTCGAGGAATCGCCGCCGGTGCCCCCATCTCGCCAAGTGCGCAGGTGAACCCGTTCGCCGGTGTAAAGGAAGCCGGTACCCGTGGGGCCAAAAAGGCATTTGTGACCGGGGCAGGCAAGTAGATCGATTTTATTTGCATTAATATCGATGGGGATAACGCCAGCAGTTTGAGCGCCATCAACCAAGAAGATGATATCTTTTTCTCTGCAAATGGAACCAACATCTGCGATAGGTTGGATGGTGCCAAGAACATTACTAGCGTGTGTTAGGGCGATGAGCCTAGTTTTAGGGCCGATGGCGTTTTTAATCGCTTGTGGATCGATGAACCCGTGTTGATCAGCGAGAATTTTAGTAAGAGAGATTTTACCAGCAAGTTCTAAGGTTCGGAGTGGCCTACTAACGCTGTTATGTTCAAGGTTGGTGGTGATGACATGATCGCCGTCGTTGAGGAGGCCCTTAAAAGCCATATTAAGGGCATCGGTGCAATTAAGGGTAAAGATAAATCTATCGGGTAAAGAGCCCTTAAAAAGCTGATTAAGTCGATGTCTGCAGTCATCAAGAGCGCGTTCTGCAGCAAGGGCCATTTTGTGGCCAGCACGCCCTGGGTTTGCCAGATCTTCGCGCGCAAAGCGATCCATGGCTTTATAAACCGATTCAGGCTTGGGAAAACTCGTTGCAGCATTATCAAGATAAATCATATACGGCTCATCGGAACATGGAAATTAGTGTCCGATGTAACGGGCATAAAGCGTCTTTGCCCGATCTACATCGTTTGTACCTTTAATAATAGCCCGCCCATCGGGGAAAACGGTGAACTCACAGTCTTCAGCATTAAATTTAAGCATAAACTTGTTGAAGCTGACATCGCCCAATGTCTTAAGTTGAGCAGCCATATCTTCAAATTTAAGCTTATTTGCAGATCGATTGGTAACTTGAACAGCATTTCTGCCACACAAACTCGTGGTTTGCGAACCAAACTCGCCATCAAGCCATTCGAATTTACGATGCTTACAGCAAGGGCAATCAACCTTGCCTAAGAGGGGTGCAATTTTTACCCTGCGAAAGGTGTTTTCCCAAACATCAATTTGAACGAGTTCTTTGTTGATGGTTTCAGGTTTGCCTGAAAGAATCTTGATCGCTTCAGTGGCTTGCATGCTTGCGATGATGTTAACGACAGGGCCTAGTACACCTGCAGTTTCGCAAGTATCAGCAGAACCGGGTGAAGGTGCAGCTTCAAAAACACAACGAAGGCACGGAGTTTGATTGGGGATAATGGTCATGGTCATGCCATTGCTGCCAATTACCCCACCATAAACCCAGGGCTTATTATATTTGACTGCAATATCGTTGATGAGGTAACGGATTTCAAAGTTATCGGAACCATCAAGAATAAGATCTGCATCTTCACAAAGCGATTCAATGTTGGTGCGATCGATATCGGTAACTACTGATTCGATATGGATAGCAGAATTGATGGCGCGAAGTTTACGGGCAGCGGCCTCTGCTTTGGGCAGGTTCTCGGTGACATCATTTTCATCGAAAAGCACTTGTCTTTGAAGGTTGCTTGGCTCGATAAAATCGCGGTCTACGACTCGAATAAAGCCAACCCCGGCGCGAGCAAGGTTATTAGCAAGGACAGTACCCAAGGCACCACAGCCACATAAAGTGACTCTAGAAGCCATGAGCTTGCGTTGCCCTTCTTCGCCAACCCCATGGAAGCGAATTTGCCTGCTGTAGCGATCAATGGATTTGAAGTCGATCATTCGCCATCTCCTACACCCATGTCGTCAAGGAAAGTATCAAGAACTTCGACAGTTCCGCTGGGCCATTTCTCTTCGCGGGCAAAAGCAGCCAGAACCGCAAGGTCTTCTTTAAGCCTTGCAACTTCTTTGGCGTTTAAGCGTTGAAGATAGGTTGCAACTTGATCCAAGATTGCAGCACCAGCCTGCTGGTTACAAATATTTTCATCCGAACCAGCGATGAAAACGACAAAATGCAGAAGACTGAGAAGGAGGGGATTTGCTCCAACTTGATCTGGAATCTCAGGGAAAATTGCAGTTCCTTCGGGAACTTCAATACTGTCCTCGTCCATGTCTTCCATTTCGTCCATGTCTTCGATGTCTGCCATATTAACCTCCTGCTACTGCCGGGATAATTGCTACTTCGTCGCCATCTTTTACAGGGGTGGCAAGGTTTTCGAGGTATCGCATATCTTCGTCATTGATAAAGATGTTTACAAATCTGCGCAACTGACCATTTTCGAAGAGTCGTTGATCCATAGCTGGGTGAAGTTTACAAAGTTCACCGAGTGCTTCGCCAACCGTATTAGCCCTGACTTCGACCGATGCGAGATTGCCCGCATGAGGTCGGAGAGGAGTGGGAATTTGAATTTTAACGGTCATAAAAACCTTCCGGCGGAAAAGCCCGCATGTTTAAGGAGATCAGATAACAAAGGATTATGCAAGAACAGGTTCTCGGGTATTTTCCATGGTGGCTTCGAACTCAGAAAGCGAGGTTCCAATGGTAACCGGTTCCCCTAATTGAGTTGTAAGGGAATCCTGAGTTTTAAGGCCGTTGCCAGTAATGAGGAGAACGACTTCTTCATTTTTAGGGATACGGCCTTGCTCGACCAATTTGCGGGCGGTTGCGACTGTAACACCACCTGCTGTTTCAGCAAACACACCTTCGGTTTTTGCAAGTAAGAGCATGCCCTCTCTGATTTCATCATCGGTTACATCTTCAGCCCAGCCACCGCTTTCGCGAATAAGCTTGGCCGCAAAATATCCATCAGCTGGGTCACCAATGGCGAGAGATTTGCAAATGGTGTTTGGCTTACGAATAGGGCGATGAGATTCCCAGCCGTTTTTCACTGCACCGCTAATGGGGTTGCAGCCCGTGGCTTGGGCACCATAAAACTTCGTGGTGGGTTCCTGTTTAAGAAGGCCGATCTTGTAAAATTCTTGGAAGGCCTTGCTGATTTTGCCTACAAGGGCACCGCCCGCCATTGGGCTGACCACATGCTGGGGAGTTCTCCAGCCCAGTTGTTCTGCAATTTCAAAGCCCATAGATTTCGAGCCTTCAGCATAAAAAGGTCGGAGATTGATATTCACAAATCCCCAGCCAAATTTGAATGCTACTTGGGTGCAAAGCCTGTTCACTTCATCGTAGGTGCCACGCACTTTGATGACATGGGCACCATAAACCGTAGTGCCCATGACCTTAGCTTTTTCAAGATCGGAGGGAATAAAGATGTAGCATTGCATTCCAGCAGCAGCAGCATTGGCGGCAACGCTATTGGCGAGATTTCCGGTCGAGGCGCACCCGACGGTTTGCAGGCCAAATTCTCGGGCTTTGCTTAATGCAACTGCGACCACACGATCCTTGAAAGAAAGCGTGGGGGAATTGACCGCATCATTTTTTATCCATAAAGTTTTGACACCGATTTCTTTTGCTAGCCGGTCTGCTCGAATTAATGGGGTGCCACCCACATGCAATCCTACCGTGGGTTCTCCCTCAAGAGGCAGCAGCTCTTGATAGCGCCACATGTTGAATGTGCGGGCTTCCAATTTTTCTTTGGTGAGAACGCCTTTTAAGCCTTCGTAATCGTAATCGATTTCCAATGGCCCGAAATCGTCCTGACAGAAATTGACAGGGCTTACAGGGTATAATTTGCCACACAAACGGCACTTCATGCCTTTTACAAAACTGGAAGACACTTGTCATTCCTCCATATACGCAGGACAATAACCTGCAATAAAATTGGCAGCCTTTTCCAGAGGAGGATATTTAAGCTGAAAGATAAAAAAGGGCGTACAGTAAGTACATCACTTCTTATCTCTCCCGGCAAACCCGGGTAGGAGGTAGCACCAGCATCGTTGCGAGTAATCGCTTCGACCGGTTGCTGTGGCTTCGACGGGCCTAATCCCTCTGCCACTCTGGATAAGAAACTAACCAAATTGTTCTAATAATATATTCTGTAAGAAGGCAATCAGCAATCGATAAACCGAGAAAATGTAAAAATCCTTTGAATTATTCATTACCATGGGTCGCTAAATTGCGAAATCAAGGCACTGTTTAACATTTTGTTATCAAAACGGATGGTATTTCTTTAGTCTTCATCGTAATCAGAATCAACCCAGTCTGGAAGCGGAGGAGGTGTCATAAGATCGAGTTCGAGAAGAACAGTCATGGCCGAGTCGGGTCTTTTATCTTTGGATTTGTTCATCATTCGTTCAACCAATTCCACAAACCAATCTGAAAGATCGGTGCGGAAATTCGTGATGGGTTCAGATTTTTCTTTACTGCGTTGAGCTTTTATTTTGTCTTTCTTTTCCAAGCCTGGGTAAGGGAGTTTTCCGGTCAATGCCTGATAAAAAGTGCACCCTAGGCTATAAAGGTCGGCTCGCCCATCGATTTCGATGGAGTTATAGGATTGCTCCGGTGCAATGTAATCCATGGTCCCCACGATGTACCCTTTGCCTCCGATGATTTTAAGGTCTTCCTCTTTTTCACCTTCGACAAATGCCAGCCCAAAGTCAAACAACTTGGCTTGGTTTTCAGGCGTAACCATGATGTTTGAAGGCTTGACATCGCGATGAATTACACCAATTTGATGGCAATGAGCGAGGGCCGTAAGGGTATGACGCATTAACTTGATTGCAAGATCCTGAGAAATAGCGCCAGATTCATCGATAATTTTTTGGAGAGATTTACCTTGGATGAATTCGATGAGCATGTAGTTAAGGCCAGCAAAATCCTCGAGGCTGAAAACTTTGACAACATTGGGATGATCAAGTTTCTGGGCGATGTAATATTCCCTTTTAAAACGGGCGATGAGCCTATCTTGCCTTTCGGTTTTGAGATTACGAAGTACTTTCATGCTAACAAAGTTTAATTTATCATCATTTTTTCGAGCGAGGTAAACGGTGCTCATTCCGCCCCGGCCCAGAACCGAAAGCACTTGGTAATCTTTCATTACCAAGCCACGAGATTTACCTTTTAAAATTCGCTCGGCTTGAAATCGGGTGATCTTCCCTGCTTTTACCAAATATTCTGCGATTAGGTTGGGTTCGCTTCTGATGGTTTTATCAAGGTTGTTATAAAGCACAACAACTTCCACCTTGTCCATCAATTTGCTACGCATGAGAGACATCAGGAAGTCGCCTACATTGACTTCAGGGTTTGATTTTTCAGGATCTGGGGAACTCATATTCGTTAACCCCCTTTAAATTGGTGGTTATCACTTAGACTTCTTTTCCACGAATTTGGGCTTTCAACATATGCTTAAGCCGGTCTTCAATTTTTTTGTGCAGCTTGTCAACTTCTTTGTCGTTAAGAGTACGATCATCAGCTTGGTAACTAAGTGCAAATGCCAGACTTTTTGTGCCTGCGGGAATTCGATCCCCTTGATAAATATCAAATAGCCTTGCAACTTTAAGAACATTGCCCCCTGCAGCCTGAATTTCAGCAGTAACGGTTTGGCCTGTGATGGATTGATCGACAACCACAGCAATATCCCTAAGCGCAGCAGGGAAGCGAGAAACAGGTTTGGATAAATATCTTACAGGCAGCCCCGAGGCCAAAATTAGCATGTCAAATTCTGCAGCAATTATTTCGTGATTACCCAGCCCAAGGGTGGATGCCAGCTTAGGATGTAAGACGCCAAACATACCTGCTACTTTGTCATGTATCAGCAGACTTGCGGATTTACCCGGATGAAGGGCAGGGTGGTTGCCTAGTTTGAAAGAAACCTTTTCCAGATGCATTTCAGAAGTTAGGCCCTCGACAATGCCCTTCAAGTCATAAAAATTCAAAGGGTTATTTCCCGATGGGTCTTCCTTCCAGAAGGGCTTATTTCGCGGCCCACAAATTGCAATCGCTATTTTGTAAGGCTCTGCAGGTAATGATTGACCTTCTACTTTTTGATATACCTTGCCCACTTCGAAAAGCTTAACGCATTCGGTGTGTTTGAGGTTGGCTTGGGTCAGCGAGATGATGCTTGCCATCAGGCTTTGGCGCATAACAGTGCGTTCGCTACTGATGGGATTTAGCAGGGTTACATAAGCTGGTTTTGCGGATTCAAGAAAAGCAGATTCTGCTTCGGGTGATGTCAGCGAGTAAGCAATTGTTTCTTGCAGACCAAGGTGTACGAGTGAGTCTTTTACTTTGCGTTCAAAATCAAGTTCAGGATCGATCAAAACCGGAGGCAATTGCTCTGAAAGGCTGGTTCCCGGAAATTTATCGTAGCCGTACAACCGAGCAATATCTTCAAGAAGATCTGCGACTCCCACTTGTATATCAAGCCGATGGGTTGGTGCAGTCACCCGAAGCATTTCATTGCTTATCTTTTCAACTTTAAACTCGAGCGAAGTTAAAAGCTTGGTGCATTCTTCCAAAGGGATTGCGATCCCAAGAATGCGCTTGGCTTCTGCAAGGGAAAAATCAATGACCTGCAAGGGTTTGGGGGAAGGATAACAATCGATCCTACCTTCTGCGGGCAGGCCGTTTGCATATTCTTGCATTAATTGCAGTGCCCTGTTGGCACCGCCGATTACTTGATCTGGGTGAATGCCTTTGCTAAAGCGGGTCGCCGCTTCGCTGGGAAGCCCCAACGATTTCATTGCTTTGCGAATTGCAAGAAAATCAAAGTTTGCACTTTCGAGCATGACCCGCGTGGTGGATTCTGTTACTTCGGTTTCGGCCCCCCCCATTAAACCTGCGATTGCAATGGGGCCAAGCATGTCTGCGATGATCAAAGTTTCAGGTGTTAGTTCGCGATCTTGGCCGTCTAAAGTCTTGAGTTTTTCACCCTTGGTTGCAAAACGGATAACGATCTCAGGAGTTTTTCCTTTTGCTCTTAAACAGAGGGTATCGTAATCAAAGGCGTGCAACGGTTGGCCCTGTTCAAGCATTACATAGTTGGTGATATCAACAATATTGTTGATGGGCCTCATTCCAGACTGTTGTAATCTTCGTTTTAAAAATGCAGGGGATTGAGCAACTTTAATGTTCTCGATAAGGGATGCAGTATAACGATTGCATGCAGAGGTATCTTGTATGGTGACATTAACCTTGCCAGTGATAGCGGGGCCAAAGGCATTTGTTTTGTGTTCGTAGGGCTTTAATTTGCCCCCAGTCATTGCTGCGACTTCGCGCGCAATGCCTATCATTGAAAGGCAGCGGGCCTTATTTGGAAGTATGTCGATTTCAATGATGGAATCACCAAAATAATCAGCAAGAGGCATTCCTACAGTCGCATCATCTTCAAGAATAATAATGCCATCGTGATCTTCTGAGATACCCAGTTCAAAGCCAGAACAAACCATGCCATCGCTGGGGATCCCCCTGATTTTTCCAGGTTTGAGTTCTTTTAAAACTTTTGGGGTGGCATGCCCATCGAAAAGTATGGAGCCTGAAAGCGCAAGAATAACTTTTTGGCCTGAATCACCCACAGAAAGATTGGGCGCCCCGGTAACCATGGTGATGGATCTCCCCAAACCATATTCGACCGTGGGAAGTTTTAGTCTGTCTGCATCGGGGTGCTTATCCACCTTGGTGACTAGTCCGATGATGATTTTGTCTTTATCCCAAACGGGATAGGGGTCTTCTGTTCCAAGCCTTAGGCCTTCGGGAGCTGCAACGCCCCAATGTTTGATGCCAGAAACTTCAAGTCCCGCAAGGGCAAGTCTGTTGACTAAAGCCTCGAGGGAAAGGTCGAAGTCTACATAATCTTTAAGCCAGCGAATCGGAACTTTCATGATTCAAAACCCGGGTTGTGTTGTTGCAAAATGAAAAACCAAAACAAATACAACCGATACCTAAGATCAGAACTGGGACAAGAAGCGCAGATCGTTGCCCCAGAATTCTCTTATGTCTTCAATGGCATGTCGAAGCATGGCAATTCGTTCTGGCCCCATTCCAAAAGCAAAACCAGAATACTTGGCAGGGTCGTACCCGCCATTTTTCATAACTTCGGGGTGAACCATCCCTGCGCCCATGATTTCGAGCCAGCCTGTTTTCTTACAAAGCGGGCAACCTTTGCCACTACACACAATGCAATCCATATCCACTTCGATACTTGGTTCCGTAAATGGGAAATAACTCGATCGAATACGAACCTGCCTAGAGTCGCCAAACATTTTTCGAGTGAAAGCGGTTATGGTTCCTATTAAATCAGTCATTGAAACATTGGTCCCAACCACTAATCCTTCAACCTGATGAAACATGATTTCGCTACGGGTGGTGATGGCTTCGTATCTGTAGCACATGCCCGGTAAAATAACCCTAATCGGGGCAGGATGGAACTTGCGCATCACATGAATCTGGCCTGGAGATGTATGGGTTCTTAAAATCAAACCAGGGTCGGTGGTATGAAAGGTATCCCACATATCGCGTGCAGGGTGATGAGGAGGCATGTTAAGCAGGCCGAAATTGAATTCATCTTCCTCGATTTCGCGTGATCGAAAAACTTGAAAACCCATTTCTGCGAAGGTGGATTGAATATCGCGCAGGGTTTGGGTTGCAAGGTGCAGCTTTCCAGAGTGCGGAATCATGCCGGGTAAACCAATATCCAGCTTCTCGGTTTCCAAGCTTTTAAGCATGGCTTGTTCGAGGCAGTTTTTAAGGGCGGATTCGTAGGAGGCGGAAAGTTGTTCTTTAACGATATTGGCTTGTTGGCCGTATTCTTTGCGGGATTCTGGAGGTAGCTCGCTAACCTTTTTAAGGGCAGCGAGCATATCACCATTTTTACCAAAATAAAGAGAGTTCCAATTTCTTAGTGTGGATTCATCACAACAAGCACCTAATTGATCCAAGGCGCGGTTTTTAAGTGAATCCAAGTCAGACATTGTAAGGCTTCAATTAAGAGGGACAAATGAACCTGAGGCTTACTTGAGGCCTACTGGCAGGTTCTTTCTAGCCAACTCAACAATTATAGTGAACGATTCAGGATCGCGGATTGCGATTTCTGAAAGAGTTTTTCGATCTAAGCTTACTTGAGCATTTACCAAACCAGCGATCAACTGGCTATAGCGCAAGCCACGCATTCTGCAAGCTGCATTGACGCGAATAATCCAAAGTCTTCGGAATTCGCGCTTACGCACCTTACGATCACGGTAAGCGTATACACCAGCACGAATCAGAGTTACTCTGGATTGGCGCTGCAGGTTGTGCCTACTGGCACGATAACCTTTGGTTAATTTTCGTAATCGCTTGCGGTCGCGAAGAACAGTTTTTCCGCTGCGTGCTCTTGTCATGGCTTACCAGATCTCCAACGCTTATTTAATAGAAGCGTTTCAGTAAAACAGCTACAAAATTAAGATTTCCCGCCCATTAACCGAATGTACTTTTTGGCCAATCTTCCGGTATCAATTACAGTACCGCGAAGCTGCCTTTTTCGTTTGCTAGTCTTGTGGCCTAGAAGATGCTTCTTGCCAGCCTTGTGCCGCTTAAGCTTACCATTGGCTGTAACGCGAAATCGCTTCTTCGAGCCTTTATGAGTCTTTAACTTGGGCATCTGAATTACCCTTCCGTGTCTTTATGGAAACTAAGTTACCTGAAAATTCATCAAATCATGCATACAAAGCATCAATAACACTAATCAAAGCCTGCAAATGGGATAAAGTTATAAACCATTCACAAATTGCAGGAAAAGATGGTATAGGGAAATAGGGGTCTGGGGGCAAACCAGAATCGAGAATTAATCTTTTTTTGGTGCAAGCATAGCGGTCATTTTCTTGCCTTCCATGGATGGAGGCTTTTCAACTTTGGCAAATTCTTGCAGCTTTTCTAAGATTAAATCAATAATTCGCTTACCTTCTTCAATATGTTGCAATTCCCGGCCCTTGAATATCACATTTACCTGTACTTTGTCTTTATGCTCTAAAAACTTACGAGCTTGATTGATTTTTGTTTCAATATCGTGGTCACCAGTCTTGGGCCTGACTCGCAATTCTTTTATTTTCTGTTGGTGGACCTTGGTTTTGTTGTTTTTCAACGATTGTTGATAACGAAACTTGCCGTAATCCAAGATTTTACAAACAGGTGGCCTTTCGTTGGGATTAACCTCAACGAGATCTAATTCTGCCTCTCGAGCTAAGTCAAGGGCTTGAAAAGTCGGAATAACTCCAAGGAATTCACCGTTGGCACCAATAACACGAACTGGGGAGATGCGTATTTGTTCGTTCATACGAAGGCCCCGGTCTTGGGGAGCCTGTGAGGGGGGGTTAGGACGCTCGTTGATACCTATTTCTCCAAAAAAAACTAATGATGCTGGTTGCGCCGGAGCGAAAAACCAACGAAATTACAGTGTTAAAACCAGACCTTATCAAAACAATCTAGGTTGTTTGTTAGGGTATTATAGAATTTACCATGGTAGTTGGGGAATTGGAAAGAGAAAGATTTAATATTTTAAGGAATAGCCTCAACAAAATCAATTTCAGGCAGATGTTTCCGAAGTTCCTCTTCGATTCCAAAAAGCACCGCCCGAACCGCACTAGGGCATGAACCGCAAGTTCCCAACAAGCGAACTTGCAGAATTTTGCCGTCCAATCCCGCCACTTCAATTCTGCCGCCATCCATTTGCAACGATGGCTCAACATGCTCTAAAATGGCTATTTTGCAAGCTTCTAAGAGGTTATTGTGTTCCATTAATCATCTCGTTTCATTAAGTGTGATATCGATATTTTAATAATTAGGAATGGTTTTGGGTATCAGTAAAAATCGGATTGATAGGTAAGCGCAAGATTACGGGTTTGTTTAACATCCAACCCCAATTGCTCAATCAAGCCAGTTTTATCTTCAAAAGTTTTGATGTCTCGGATTTTTTTTAAAAAATGAATTTCTAGGGTGTGATCATACAAATTCCCTTCGAAGTCGAGCAAATGGGCTTCAATTTTTTGCGAGGACTCGGAAAATGTGGGGTTTGGCCCTATATTTACAGCGGTTGCATGGGTTTTGTTCCCAATAGTACAAATGGCTGCATACACTCCATTCATCGGCAAAAGGGTTTGAATGTTTTCGAGGTTGGCGGTTGGGAAACCAATGGTACGGCCTCTTTTTGCACCTGAAACGACTTTTCCTTCAATCGAATAATTTCGTCCTAAAAGTTTTCTTGCCTGAAGCATATCCCCAGTTTGGATAGCTTTGCGAACCCTGCTGCTGGATACTAATTCGTTATCGATCAGAAATGGTGTGGCAATTGTGCTCAGGATGTTTTTCTTCAGGCACAATTCCTTGAGCGTAGTCATATTACCCCCTCGGTTTTTGCCATAGTGGAAATCCGGCCCTTCAACGATTCCTTGGGCTTCGAATGTCTTTACAATTATTTTTTCAAAAAATTCTTCTGCTTGTAGTTCTAGCAAGCCGTCATCTGTTTTTAATACCGCCACGAAGTCTGCACCCGCAGCGTGCAAAAGTTTTTTCTTTTGTTCGAGTGTGCTTAAAAAACTCAGATTGATGCCGGGCTTTAAAATTAAAAGAGGGTGGGGGTAAAAGGTAATAGCAACTATGGCGGTAGGGATTTGGGAAATCGTGTTCCCCAAGGTTTTCATTTGAGTAATCAGGTTTTTGTGGCCTTCGTGCACCCCATCAAAGTTACCGATTGAGATGATTGCCCTTTGGGCATGGGCAGGGATATCAAGGTTTTTCCAAGAAGGCGTAAGTGGATTTGAGGTCATCTCTATTTACCAGTAAATCATTGTTTAATTTGCAATTCGTATAACCCGCCCTCCATTAGCAGTATACTGGAATTATTCACAAGCTGGCTGGATAGTCGCTGCTGCTTTGAAAAAAGTGGGAGAGGAAAGTCCGGGCTCCACAGGACACGGTGGTGGGTAACTCCCACCGTCCGAAGTAATATGCTTCATCGCATGTTGCGTAAGGGTAGGGAAAGTGCAACAGAAAGATACCGCCCCAAAAGGGTAAGGGTGAAATGGCGGGGGAATGCAAATTCCTTAATGTAAGAGCCCACCAGCAGCCTGGCGACAGGCTGGCTCGGCAAACCCCACCGGGAGCAAGGCCAAATAAGAAGGAAGGACTGGTCCGGTCCGTTTGACCTTCGGGTAGGTCGCTCGAGCGTTCGGGTAACCGTTCGCCTAGATAAATGGCTATCTTCTTGCCTTTTTAAGGCGAGATACAGAACCCGGCTTATAGGCCGGCTTGTGAATATTCTTACAAAAAGTAGGACTTACGCAGTTGGAACTAAATCGCCCCTAAGCCCAGCGACCTCTTGATTGCTAACAGAGGGGGCTGCTTACATGCGTTTGCTACACCGCTTAAAGATGTTTAATCCCGGGATCGCCAATCTCCTGATTGGCATTTTTAACCTTACCAATCAGGAGATTGGCATTTGTGCGCCTGTGAAGGCGATTGATATAGTCGGGTGAAAGTCCCGATCAGGGAAATCGTTACATCCCTGTAGTGGAAGGCAACCGCGTAATTCTTAAAAAGTGAATATTCTTTACATCACATTTTTGATGATCTGGCCCCTGCAAATGGGCATGGGTCGGCCCTGAATATCGTGAATTTCGGTATCGGGTGCAATTCCCATTTGGTTATAGATGGTGGCATGCAAATCTTGTGGCCTGATAGGCTGATCTTTTACATAAGCGCCTGTTTTGTCGGAGGCACCTATAATTTGGCCCCCTTTGATTCCGCCCCCTGCCAAGGCCCCTGAAAACACATGGCCCCAGTGGTCTCTGCCTGCATTGCTATTATGTTTTGGAGTACGGCCAAATTCCCCTGTCCAAACCACTAAGGTATCTTTCAATAATCCGCGATATTCGAGATCTTCTAATAGAGCAGAATAAGATTGATCCATCACAGGCATTAAATTGGTTTTTAAGGTTTCGGCATTTTTGGAGTGCGTGTCCCAACTCGGACTTCCTTTGGCGTCACTGCTAAAACGAGTCCAGTTTACTTGGACTATTGGCACGCCTGATTCCACTAATCTTCGGGCGAGAAGTACGCTTTGCCCCCAGCGGTTTTTTCCGTATCTTTCTCGAACAGATTCTGGTTCAAGGTTTAAATCAAAGGCTTTGCGAGTCGCTTCGCCATTCATCAGATTCAGCGCTTGTCTGGTTTGGTTTTCAAATTGTTTTTTGTTTTTGTCATCTGGTTGTTTTGCAAGGTTGTTGTTTACTGATTCAAGGATTTTAAGCCTTTCTGTCAATCTTTTTTGGTCTATACCCTCGGGTAGAGACAATCCGGGAATTTGAAAGGTTGAAGATTCTGGATGGCACTGCAACAGCCAAGGGTTGCTAGCCCTGCCTAAATACCCCGCATCTTGACCGGGCCAGGTGATACCGCCGTCGTTCCAGATATGCTCGGGAATTACGATGGCTTCGGGCTTATTAGTTTTTGAACCTAGCACTTTTTGAATGATTGCAGTGAAACTCGGGGCATCGTTTGGCGCCCCGGGCTTTGCATTTTCAAAGTTCATTGGGGTATGCGGGAATCCGGTTAGCATCGAGTAGCCACTTGAAGAATGGGCGTTATCGTTGGTT